>ENA-OPBO01001210-OPBO01001210.1-human-gut-metagenome-genome-assembly--contig:-NODE-1210-length-18928-cov-2.850050_pt1 | contig 18928 bp, 15 predicted proteins | sample MGYA00241071_ERZ501458 | MGnify/ENA primary metagenome ERZ501458 (study PRJEB25962, sample SAMEA2042509) | human gut metagenome | biome: human gut; feature: human-associated habitat; material: faeces... | reverse complement strand
GCGGCAGTTCCGGTAACCGATGAAGCAGACGCGGACATACGCGCCGCCGCCCCGTTGGGCCGTGTTACCGGATATGGTGCTGCCGTTAAACTCGCAGCGTCCGTCTGCGTTGCTATAAAGGCCGCTGCAGTAAACTCCGCCGCCATCCCCTGTGGCGGTGTTGTTGATAATCTCGCCGCCGTTGAGATGAAAATGTGTTCTGCTTGCGGCATAGATACCGCCGCCGTTGGTAGCGCGGTTATTGGAAATGACACCGCCGTTGATATTGACCGTGCCGGCATTCCAAGAGTCGTAAGAAGAAATACCGCCGCCGTTGCCGGTGGCTGTGTTGCCGGTAATCGCACCGCCATACATCGTAAAGCTGCAATTGCCTCCCGTGACTGACACAGCGCCACCGTCTCCGGATACGTTGTTGCCGGTCAGCGTGCCGCTGTAGAGCGTGGCGTTTGCATATGCGCCGATACGGATACTGCCGCCGCTGGCACTGGAGCCGCCAAGCGTACCTGTGCCAACGCAGTCGCACAGATCCAGTTCCACAGGCTTCCCATCCTCGCCTGTCAGAGTGATGGCCGGCTGAGACGGATCGGCGCAGGTGAAACTGTAGCCGTTCAGGCACAGATACAGGATGTGCTTCGGCGCAACTGTCAGATTGGTCGACACATTGCCGGTCAGATAGACATAAGCAACCCAACGGCCCTGTTTAAGGTTTTCGCTGACCTGAACCCATTTCTGTTCGTATTCAATTTCGCTCTTGCCGTCCCACGCCTGCCATTCCACGTTTTCGTGGGTATGATTGAACATACCGCCGCAGACGCAGTGCTCGGCGTGGGGCGTGACGGTGATGGTGACGGGTGCGGAAGCCGTTACCGCATAGTTGTCGGTTTCCGCGGCATAGGCATATATGGAACCGGTTCCTGTCTGAGCGAAAGCAAAGTTCTCGTCTATAACGGTATCGCTTTCGGGAGCGGGTGAATCCCCGTTCATTAGGTAATACGTTATGGCAGCATCTTCCTTTATGCCTTCAACGGAAAGCAGCGGAAGTATCTTTTCGCGTATGCCGACGGTGGTCTTGGATACGCTAAGCGTGAAGTTCTGAGACTCCTTCTCCCCTGTTACCGTAATCACAAGCTTGGCGGATATGCCGTAATCATCGGCAGTCGCCATACAGACTACGGTTCGATTTCCGGCCTTGATATTCTCAATGGTCAATTCTGCTTTTTCAGAAAGAATAGTGCCATCCTGACCGTCATAGTACCATTTATAGGCAATGTTGGCGCTGTCCTCACCATCCGCGGTTTTTGCTGTCGCGGTAAATGCTACGGTATTGCCGGAACTGGTAGTGAACGCATAGCTGCCCTCGCTTCCTGTAACGCCGTCGCCTGCGATTTCAATATAAGCCATAGGCGCATAGCTGACCTTCACGTTGCTCTGCGTGTTTGCCGTAGCCTCGGCCGGAAGAATCCATTTGCCATTGGAAAGATTCTTGTAATAGCAGAACTTGTTAGCATCTTCCGGATCGCCGTAAAGGAAACTGCCGACATTGCCGCCGCTGGTTTGGTTGATTACCTTGCCGTATGTACCTCCGGCGCTCATCAGTACAACTTTGCCGGTATAGCCATTCAGTTCTTTGATTGTACCGTCGTTTATAACCGTAACAACGCAGCCTTCGGCATCGGTTGCTTCAAGCTTTGCAACGGTTACACCTTTATTGATGTACACTTCGCGGGCATTGCTTATGGTGATGCTCTCATCGCAGTCTTTGCCTATTTCGATTCTGTAAGCATCTTCGGCATCGAGCGCGGTAAGGGCATCGGCAATGTTATCGTACCATTTATTATCCTTGGACAGCACCTTTGCCGCGGCCTTGAAGCTGCATATGCTGCAAATTCCGTTGTCGTCATAGCTATGCGGAAGCAGCGGAGCGTCAGTTTCGATATTGGTAAGCTCGTATTTGCCTTCCTCATCGCTGAAATTCAGGCCGCAGCGTTCGCAGTGCCAGTATTCCACGGTGCCTTTTGCAACGCAGGTGGGGCCTTTCTCTGGGACGTGCTTCAGATCATGTCCGGCCGGAGGAAAATACACTTGATTCGTTGTAAATTTATTGCCGGACATATCCGCATCCTGGAAGAAATACCCGCAGCCAGTGCACTCCCAGCAGCGCGGGTTATAATAGTTCGCGGTGCAGAGGTTGACATTTTGCTCATGAAGCACCGACTAATAAATCCCCTTATCCGACGTCAGCATAAAGGAGACAGAGAAATTCTTGGCGCCGCCGGACGTAAGGTCTGTCGGAATTGTCGCCGTAAAGGATTCGCTGATTTTCTTGTGACAGAACTCCGCATTTGTATCCGTGAAGGTATGTTCTCCGCTGTAGGAAAAGAACGAATCGGCGCTGTCGTATAACTCGCACGAAGAATCGGTGCAGCGATACTGCACATCATACTGGATCGTGATCCTTTTGTCCGATTTCCACTTTGAAATGTCAACATTGGTTACTTGTATGCTTCCAAGTTCGCCGGTGTGTCCGTACGCGCAGGAGGCGCTTAACGCACTGAGCGTGAACGCAGCATCGCTGGCCTTGGATGTGTCCTCTCCGGCCGATAATACCGTTGCCGGCAGGAGCGTAAGCACCATGCTGAGTGAGAGCAGAATACTGATCAGTCTTTTCTTCATTTAATTCCCTCCGTTTTTGTTATATTTGCCTTTTCTATTCCCTGCAGCGAAAACTCAAAGTGCATTGCCAGCACCTTGAATAATTGCTGCATTACCTGTTCTGAAATCGTTCTGATATCCAGTCCCTCAACAAAATGAATAGCCTTGTCTATCTCCTGATTAGGGACGTTATATACCCTAAGGCTCATGGTAATGAACAGCCGCAGCTTTTTCTCGAGCGTCAGCTCATCGTCGCACGGGTGCGCCATATAGCCGCGCATTATGCTCGCCGAGCCTATCTCCATTTCATAAAAGTCGCGCAAAGTAAGCCCCGGCAGATATGGGCCGAAGATTTGGTGCAGTTCCTTTGTTGTTTCCCTGAATATATATTCGGATGCTTCTTTTTGAGTGTAGGCTTCAATGTAGATTTCCCGCAGGTTTTCGTTAAGCTCTGTCAGAGTCATTTGAATAGCCGTTTCAACGGCATAAACATAAACCGGCGGCAGGTCTGCCCCGGCAAGCTGCTTTGCCATGCCGAACTGAGTGCTGAACATGAACTCGACCAGCTCCGTCAGCACGCCGTCCTTTGCGCGGAATATATTCTGAAAGGAGCTGTATGAAACGTTGGCCTTGTCGATTATCTCGGCCAGAGTGGTTTTTTTGTAGCCCTTTTCGAGGAACAGCCGCACGCACACTGCTAAAATGCGTTTCTTTGCGGGCAAGCTTGCGCTTGTAATTGCTATGACGATCACTTCCTTCCATGACTTTGGTGTATACACCAAGCATTTTAACATAGTGCATACAAAATCACAATAGCCTTTGTAAAAATTAGCCCCCGCCAAACATTTTGCATACAAAGTATGTTAAATGCGGCAGGGGCTTAAGTTGTTTCATATTATGTTGTGAAGTTTATCGGCGCCTCACACGAAAGCCTTATCCAGTTCTTCGAGCATGTTGTATACCTTGGTATATGCCTGACAGGCATCTTCAGGGAGGGTATAGTTCTTGGTAACTTCCCTAAGCTTATCGAATACTTCACGGCTTGGATTCTGCTTCAGTTCAGCATAAAGAGCCGCCACCTGATGCAGTTCAGGGTGATGGTCGCTATGTACTCGTTCAACAACGGGCAGTATCTTATTCAGGTTCTTTATAATCTCTTCGTTCATGCTGTCCCCTATTCTTTTAACCTATTACTACATAGCCCAGTCCGGTTATCACCTTAACTAACTCGTCTACGTTGGTTTTAGTCTCGTCAAATTCAACCTTGGCCTTGCTGGCATTGTACAGCACGGATGCGCTTACCACGCCGGGAGCCTTTTGCAGGGCGGTTTCGATTTTCTGTGCGCACATGGGGCAAACGAGTTCTTCCATCTGAATAGTTTTCTTCATAGTCAATTCTCCTTTTTATTATGAATCAAAAGACGCATTGCGTTCAGTATTACTACCAATATGCTGGCTTCATGTATAAGCATGCCTATCGACATATGTATATAGCCCGCGAATAATCCAATGAGCAGCAGTACAACTGTTCCGACCGCAATGGCTATGTTTTCATACAGCGTGCGCACTGTCTTTTTAGACAACTTGAGTGAACGAACCAAGCTTTTTAAATCGGATTTTATCAGCACCACGTCCGAATTGTCTATTGCCACATCGGTTCCCGAGCCCATGGCTATGCCCGTATCCGCCGCCGCAAGCGCAGGGCTGTCGTTAATGCCGTCGCCTACGAACGTAACGATTCTGCCTTTACCTTGCAATTCACGTATCACAGTAAGCTTATCTTCAGGCAAGAGCTCCGCACGGTAGTCCGTAATGCCAAGCTGAGACGCTATTGCGGAGGCCGTGCTGGCATTGTCCCCGGTAAGCATTATTATATCGGCAATGCCCATATTCTTCAGGCGGCTTATGCTGTCTTTTGCATCTGCTTTCAATTTATCCGATATTCCGAGAAGCATTTCTGCTTTGCCGTCTACTGCTATCAGGGCGATAGATGCGCCGCTATTTTGCACTTCGCTCAAATCATTAAGCACTTGCTCAGTCAGCTCTATGCCGTTTTGCTCCATAAGTTTTCGGTTGCCTATCAGCACTCTGTGGCCGCAGATGCTTGCATCCATTCCGCAGCCCTTAATGTTTTGTACGGATTCGGCTTCATAAGAAGGCAAATCAGCGGCATATCTAATCACGGCATTTGCAAGCGGATGATCGGATGCCCTTTCAACACTCGCCGCCAAGGCCAAAGCTTGAGTGGCTTCGTTAGAGTAATCCTTCTGAACGCATACTTCGGGAACGCCTTCGATGAGCGTGCCGGTCTTGTCAAAAACAACAGTATCGGCCTTTGAAAATGTATGGATACTGTCTCCACCCTTCAGCAGTATGCCTTCCTGCGCACCGCGACCAATTCCGGCTACGTTGGCGATAGGCGCGCCTATCACAAGAGCGCCCGGGCATGCAAGCACCAGCACCGTAATTGCTGTGTCAACGTTTCGGGTGAATATGAATACCGCCGCAGCTATTGCAATAACAGCCGGAGTATAGTATTTAGCAAACTTATCTATGAACCGCTCAACGGGGGATTTGGTGTCCTGCGCTTCTTCAACAAGGGCGATTATTTTGGCGAATGTAGTATCCTCCCCTACCTTTGTTGCGCGCATTTGTATCGTGCCGCTGTCCAAAATGGTTCCTGCATAGACCGTATCACCAACGGTTTTATGCTTGGCAATCGGCTCACCCGTGATGCTGGCTTCCGCTGCATAGCCATCGCCTTTTACCACAACGCCGTCTGATGCTATCTTGCCGCCGGCCTTAACCAGCAGAATGTCCCCAATCTCAACCTCGTCCGCGTCTATCTCTTCCGTTTCAAAGGCATCTTCCGCGCCGTTCTCAAGAACGCGCCATGCCGTAGTCGGAGCCATTTCAGTCAGCGCCCTGATGGCAGAGCGCGTCTTTTTCATGGTTTTCTGTTCCAAGAACGAGCCGAGCTGGAACAAAAACGTGACTATTGCGGATTCGTTGAATTCGCCAATCACACATGCACCTATTGCCGCAATGGAGACAAGCAGTTCTATGCTGACCGTTTTGAATCGCAGCGCCTGAATAGCCCGAAGCAATATAGGCACGCCGGACAGCACGAACGCCGCCACGAAGCACACATCCGCAACGATTTTGATGCCAAATATACGCGAAAACGCTATTGCCAAAGCAATGAGCATTCCCGCGCCCCACAGAAGCGGTATTGAAAAACGCTTTATCCATGCGTTAAGTTTGAGCAAAATATCACCTTACCCTTCGGGGATAGTATAGCATAAAAGCACTAAAAAAACAGGTATAAATAAAATACGTCAAGTAATATAGCAATGCCGCCGGGAAGAATCCCAAGCGGCATCACATGTGGAGTACAATCTATTTATTTGTGGTCTTTCAGATACTGCATAGTAAGCAGTCCGCTCTCAAGCTGTATGGCTACGAGTTTACGTATTGGCACAACCTCGTAATGTATTTCCGCTTCAAGGTATTCAGCCAGTTCATTAAACATTGTAAGAGCTTTTTGCATTCCGCGTTCAAGTGCAGCACGCTTACAAGGATCTTCTTCGCCAGTCTTTTTCATATTCTCCAATTCACTTTCGTGCATGCGCACAAGCATGCCAAACTGCAAAAGCTTATAGAATTTTGCTACCAACAGGTTTGAGAATTCCTCGGCAATAGTAGCATGCTTTGCAAACGCAGGGTTTACGCTTATCATCTTACGCGTAGCATCGTTGCGTTTAGGGGAAGCAAAGTCACGCAGTGTTACCATAAACGGATTTTGTTTATCTATGTATGCTTCCGACTCATTGATAAGCGCGGTAATGCTATTGTTATATTGCTCTTCGCAATTAAGTTTCTCCTCTGCCACATCGCGGCGTATAGCCTTGCTCTCGCTCATGTCGCTTATGCGTTTATCAAAGAAATACGGAAGCTCGGTAAGTAACGTGAAAGCTCCGCACACTTCTTCACCGTAATCCGCACTGCATGTGCCGGTCTTTATACGCTTGCCTATTTCTTTAACGCCATTCTGCTCAAGATAATCGTAATTATCCCGTATTGTTGTTTTTTGATATATAGCAGGGGCATATGCATGACAGTATGGTGATTCGGGTTCGCCAAGGTTAAGCGGGACCTGCTGCCTATTTGCTGCGGCATACATCTCGTCATGTATTTCAGGCATATCATGCGATATGTACCAATAAACTCCGCCAAATCCGGCATTATGCAAGGAATAGATAAAGCTTGGCCGTATTTCATCTATCAGGCGCATAACCGCTCTTGTTTCCGGGATTGCGTTATTAAAATGCAGCTCCTTATAGTCAATCGGGAATGTCCAATCAACTTGTTTAAATCCTGCTGGGCGATAAAAGTTACGCGAATAATTGGTTATTGAAAAAGGTCCCTTGAGCCATTTCTCGTTTAACCTTACGCCATCGCAGTCCCAAGCCTTTACAACATAGCAAGTGTAACCAAGTTCGTCCTGTAGTTCTTTATTAGCAGCAAGACTCCATGTGAAGTGCTCTAATAATGCGGCACCGATTGGCTCATTCGGATGAGGGCAGCCAAGGAACAAGGCATTGCGTTCGCCGTGTCCTATTTTCAAACAATAAAGTGGATTGCCGGATCCGGACTTTCCTATTTCTGTTATGCTTACACATTCAGGATATTGCTCAGCAAGGCGCTTAGAGCTATTATCCATTTCATCTACGGTGAAAAAACCTTTATAATCAGGTATTGTATCAATTAGTTTCTGAAATACTGCTTTCATTTTTGCTCCTCTTCTTAACTCAACCAAGCTGCATATACTTTTTTACGAACTCAAGCATTTTGGGATAACAGTCAAGCTTATTCTTTAACTTGTTAACGCCATGCCCTTCATCCTCATATATAAGCATTTGCGCATCAACACCGCGTCCTTTTATATAATCCATAGTTTGTATGGCTTCGCTAACAGGAACACGAGGGTCGTTGCGGCCATGTATTATCATAAGGGGACCACGTATGCCATCCACGGCAGCTACAGGCGACACATTAAATAGTGTTTCTCTGTCATGTGCCAGCGTACCATATTCGCTTTCTCTGTGCGGTCGTCTATATGGAGCTGTATTTTCAAGAAACGTAACCAAATTGAACATGCCGACTGTGCACACGGCACAGCACCACAATTCCGGATACCGTGCTGCGCATGATAAAGTCATGAAACCACCATAGCTTGTCCCCATTACACTTATGCGCTTTGCGTTCGCAATACCGGTATCAATGAGGTGCTTCACAAGGAATTCTATATCCTTAACGCTATCCAATCGTTTTTCAACGTCATCAAGATGAGAATACATTTTGCCGTATCCTATCGACCCACGAACATTAGGCTCAACTACAGCAATTCCCTGCGAAACAATATACTGAAGGAACTCTTTGCCAGATAGGTTTGGCCTGCTTTGACCTTCGGGTCCGCCATGTATGGAGATCATTACGGGAAGATCATGCAATTGCTTCCCCTTGGGAACATATATGAAGTATGGAACCTCAAGCCTATCAAAGGACTTAAAAGAATGAATGTCAGGTTCAACAAAATCATTATTGTCCATTCCATTATCTATACAACTACTTATGCGCTTGATAGCATCAGCTTCCATGTCAAGCACCCAAATATCTTGCGCACGAGTACCGCTGCTTACTGTAAAGGCGAGCTTCAAACCACTTGGCGCCCAAGAGATACTATCGTATAACGCATACACACCTGCCGGAGCCTGAGGGATATTGCAAAACGTCTTACTTTCCGTATCATATATTTTTAATATGGAATAGCCATTTTCATTTATGAGCATCGCAAGAAGTTTTCCATCGGGAGCTAATGCCAGATTTTCAACATCCCAGTTAAAACTGACCACTTCTTGCTCTATGCCGTCTTTTGCATTGCAATATGCAACACGGAAGAAATCGCTGTCTCTATCCGTGACATAGTAGATCCCCTTTGAATCTGGAGTCCATGCAGGGAATTTCTCGGCCGATTTGCCGATAACGTCAGGACGTCTGACCGCTTCGCCCGTTTCTGTATTTACCATCCACATGGCATTGTCAGACCCACCAAGAAGCTTATTATAGAGCAAATATTTTCCGTCCGGCGAAAGTGCGGCAGGCGTATTATAATTGTCGCTGTTTTCGAGTATTATACGCTGTTCTCCATTCTCTATATCATGCGCAATTATGTCAAAGGACTGTTTGCAGCGCTTATTGCTTGAATATACAAGTGTCCTGCCATCGGGCTTTAATCCGCCAAAGTAGTGCCTCACACTTGGTTCATTTGTAAGGTTTATTGCGGCCGTATCGTTTACCATAAACACTTGCTCGTTCTCGTTACCGCCGAGATCACTAGTGAAGAATATTCTTCCATCGTTAGAGGCATATGTTTTCCATATTTGTTCTTGTGTTGTATATAACGTTGTCTCTTCGTCTGATCTAATATTTTTGCATATTATATGTTTACCACCAACGCCACTATGCACATATATAATGTGTTCTGCATCTTTCCATTGAGGACCTTTGCAACTGCCTATATTAAGATAGTTCTCCAATGCCTTCATCGTTGTTCTCCTTTCCATTCCATTACACATTCGCAGCACAATGGCAGCACACGGTATGACCACTTTCGCCTTCGACAGCACTCGGATATTCCCTGAAGCATCTCTCTGTTGCCATATAACATCTCGGCGCAAAATAGCAGCCAGGCCCCGGATTGATGGGTGTCGGCGGCTCACCGTGGATAGATATAGGCTTTGTCTGCTTATCAAAATCGAGCGATGGAAAGTTTGAGATAAGCACTTTTGTATAAGGATGCTGTGGATTTTTTATTATCTGATCAGCAGTACCCATCTCCACTATTCTGCCAAGGTACATAACTGCAGCGCGATCTGCCACATAATTAGTTACAGCGATATCGTGACTGATAAATACCATGGCCATATTGTATTCATGGACAAGATTCATAAGTGTGTTCAACAGGTCAGCGCGCACCGATACGTCAAGCATACTTACGGGCTCGTCCGCTATTATAAGCAGCGGATTAAGGAGCATACTTCTAAGTACGGATATTCGCTGCAGCTGTCCACCGCTAAGTTCGTGCGGCCAGCGCGAGAGATAATCCTCAGCTGGAGTTATGCCAAGCTTTTCAAGGCCGTCGCAGATTATCCTCCTGCGCTCGTCTACACTCGAACCTATTGAATGTATTTCAAGGGGCTGCATCAATATGTCCTCTATAACATGGCGCGGGTCAAACGTTTCAAATGGGTTCTGAAAAACTATCTGAACTTTACGCCTGAATGTGAGAACATCTTTCCGGCATATTCTGGTGTAGTCCTGGCCATCAAGTTCCAGATAGCCTCCATATGGCTTTTCGAGCATGGCAAGCATTCTGCCAAGCGTTGACTTGCCGCAGCCGGATTCGCCTATTACTCCCAATACTTCGCCGCGCTTTAATGTAAAACTTACATCGTCTACTGCTTTTACCCATTTCTTGTCCTGCTTTTTAGCTATCTGGGCAATGGAACGCTTTATCCCATACCACTGTTGGGCGTTCCTAACGTTAAGCAATACTTTATCTTCCATTATCATTCCCTCCCGAAAAAGTGGCAAGCCACCATATGTTCAGGTGTTGCACAGCGTTGAAGCGGACGTTCGTTGCGGCATATATCTTTTGCCCTTGGGCAGCGCGGAGCAAAAACGCAACCTTGTACTTTATTCTTTAAATTAGGCAATGTGCCCGGAATGCCTCTTATCATCGTTTTGCCCGTCTCAAGTGTAGGGAACGATGATATCAATCCTTGGGTGTAAGGATGTAATGGTTCCTTTATTACGCTTCTTACTGGCCCTGTTTCCATCAAGTAACCCGCATACATTACAGCAACCCTATTGCATGTCTCAGCAACTACTGATATATCGTGTGTAATAAGAATACTGGAGACGTTGAAATCCCTCTGGAGACGCTTTATTTCCCCTATTACCTGTCCTTGTGTCACAACATCAAGAGCTGTTGTAGCTTCGTCAAACACAACAATTTTCGGATCAAATATCAGGCTCAGGGCTATGCAGATCCTTTGCAGCATACCTCCTGAGAGCTGGTGCTGATACATATTTAGAACCCTATCTGTCAAATTTACAACACCGAGAAGGCGAGTTATTGCTGCATCTGATTCTGCCCGTGTTGCACTTGGCTTGTGGACTTTATATATGTCATATATCTGTTCACCAATCTTATATACAGGACTAAAGCTATTCATGGATTTTTGAAACACTACCGATATTTCGCGCCAACGTATTGCACGCATTTCCTTTTCGCTCAGTCCAATAAGATTCTTTCCGTTAAATATGGCTTCACCAGTTACCTTCGCATTATCTGCAAGTAAATCAAGCACGCCCATCGCAAGAGTGCTTTTACCTGAGCCAGATTCGCCAACTATACCGAGTGCATCCGATTCATACAGGTCAAGATTTATATCGTTTGCAGCATATACGGTTCCGGTAAGGGTCTTATACCCTACATTTACGTTTTTTAAGCTTAGTAATGCGTTTCCTGTCATATCAGAGCACCTCCTTTATCTCCTTAGTTTCGGGTTAAGCACAGTATTCAACCCATCGCCTATCATATAGAACGTTGCAACGGTGATGATAATTGCTATGCCAGGGAATGTTGCAACCCACCATGCGGTTGTCATCACGTTCCTTCCGTTGAATATCATTTGTCCCCAGCTTATTGCATTTGGATCGCCAAGTCCAAGAAAGGATAGGCTGGCTTCCGTTAAAATGGCTGTAGCAATCTGCATGGTAGTATTTGAGATTACGGGGAATATGCCGTTGGGTATAACGCAGGAAAATAGTATTTTGCGCTCTGATGTACCTATTGTGCGTGCACCCTTTACAAATGTGCGTTCTCTTAGCGACATAGCTTGGCTGCGCATGACTCTTGCATTGCCTGGCCAGCTTGTGAAACCAATAACCAGCATAACGTTGAATATGCTGCTGCCGAATATGGCTACAACCAATATTATTAGAAAAAACGTGGGAACCATAATAAATATATCTATTATCTGGGAAAGTATTCTGTCAATACGTCCGCCATAATAGCCTGCTATGGCTCCAACCAGTGTACCGGTTATGCCTGATATTGCCGCGGCAACAACACCTATCATCAATGAGACACGCGTCCCATGTATTATGCGTGAGAACATGTCGCGGCCAAGATGGTCTGTGCCGAGTAAGTATTGTGAGCTTGGTTTGAGCAATGCATCATCCAAGAACTCCGTTGGTGAATACGGTGCAATTACATCCGCAAATATAGCTATAAGTATAATGAGTATAAGCAAGCACAGCCCGATCATAGCATGAGCATTATGCGTATACTCCAATATAAAGTTTTTCAGTTTGCGTTTATCTTTTACTTTTCTGCTCATAAGGCCACCTCTTAACTCAAACGTATACGCGGATCAGCCACGGCATATATAAGATCGACCAGTATCATCCATACAGCTACCGATATGGATAATATCAGATAATTGCCCATAAGCAACGGATAGTCCCTTGACGATATTGCGGAAAGCACCAATGTTCCCATTCCGGGCCAAGCGAATACTATCTCGGTTGCAGCACTGCCGCCTATTATATATGCAAGTCTGATGCCAAATGTGGTTATAGTCGGCAGCATAGCTTCGCGAAACAGATACTTGCGGTAGATTTTGCCTTTGTCTAAGCCTGCGGCTTTAAAAGTGTTGACATAGTCGCTCTTAATTACCTGCATCATAGAAGAACGACCTATTCGGAAATAAGCAGGCACGCCTACTAAAGCTAAAGCGCTTGAGGGAAGTACCAAATGCTTAGCTACATCGAGTACATGTTTTATTCCGGTATAGCCAGCCCTTGCATTCTCCATACCTGCCGTAGGCAACCAGCCGAGTTTTGATGCAAAGAATAGTATCATTATCAATCCAAGCCAAAAACCGGGCATAGAATAGAGCACATATGCTATATAAGATATGATGTTGTCTACAACACCTCCAGGGTTACGTGATGCCCATATGGCTAAGAGTGTACCCAGCACAAGCGCAATAACGGCGCCGGTTAAGGACAACATCAGCGTTGGGCCAAGGCGTTCCATTATAATGTCCATTACTGGACGGCCATATATTATGGATGTTCCAAGGTCGCCCTTAATTACATTCCCAAGATAAACAACAAGCTGCTCCGGTATGCTCTTATCAAGGCCATATTTTGCCTTCATTATGTCTATCAATTCCTGAGATGGGTTATCCTGACCGGCAAGTATCGTTACCGGATCGCCCGGAGCAAGCCTTATCAATACAAAATTTAATACAAATACGAACAGCACGGTCAAAATAGCCGTTCCTATTCTTTTTAATAGATATCTGCCCATAGCACCACCTTATAAACTCGATCCCGGGCCGGAACCGATACCATTATCTCAATCGACCCGGGATAAGAACACAATTTGTCTAACTTGCTTATCAGTTATTGATCATAGAAGGATCATTGAAGCGTGTAAGCGCAAAGCTATTGAAAGAAAGTCCTGCCGCCTTACCTTCCTCAGAAAGCGGAGTGCCATCAAGCTTGGCGCTGTAAACGTAGAAACTGGGATATTCAGCCAAAGGTACAATGCAGTAGTCATCGTGCATAAGCTTTTGGGCGTACTTGTAGAGCTCACCACGCTTGGTCTGGTCGGATACCTTCACGGCTTCTTTCAAAGTGTTGTCAAGCTCCTCGTTGCTGTAAGGCCCAAGTATCTTGTTGGACGCATCAGTAGCAATGCGGCTGTACAGATTGTGCGGATCTGGACCGTGGAAACCATTGGTTATTGCCATATCGAAGTCGAAGTCCTCTTTTACTCTGGGAGTCCATGCGCCCATTTCAAGGGTTATGATATTCACTTCAATGCCAACAGCTTTCAGTTGCTCCTTTATAACGGCTGACATGTCGCTTACACCCTGATTCTGCCAATTTACAAGGTCAAGAGAGAATCTGTAACCATTATAAGCTATCGGATATCCGGCTTCATCCAGAAGAGCATTAGCTGCATCGGGATCATAGGCGGGGCAAACATCTTCATCGTTATATGCCCAAGCAAAAGCGGGAGTAAAATAGCCTTCAGCTGCCTTGCCGTAGCCATTGAATGCACGCTGAACGATTTCTTCTTGGTTTATGGCCATGGAGATAGCTTCACGCACTTTTATGTTGCCTGTAAGTTCACGACCAAAGTTAAAGCCAATGTAATAGCGGCTGGGCATATTCGGCTTGACAACTATCATGTCAGCATTGGCTTCAAGTGCGGGACCATCACTAAGCGGCGGAGATGAAAGCATATAGTCAGCTTCTCCGTTGAGCAAGGCTTGCTCAGCAGTATTGGCATCTGATATGAATTGTATAACAAGCTTATCTACATAAGGACGACCCTTGAAGTAATCTTCATTGGCTTCAAGCGTGACACTTACGCCCTGGTTCCATTCAACGAACTTGAAAGGACCAGTACCTATGGGCGCTTGATTAGCGGGGTTAGTAGTCCAATCAGTGCCTTCGTAAATGTGTTTGGGGATTATCTGGCAGGCATACCATGCAAGGAAGCCCAACAGAGCCGCATCAGGTTGAGAGAGGTGCAGGATAACGGTGTTAGCATCAGGGCAATCGATGGATTCTATTGCGCTCCACTCTATTGCCATACGCCCCTTGTTTTCAAGTACGGTTTCGATGGTGAATTTTACGTCTTCAGAGGAAAAAGGTTCACCGTCATGCCACTTTATATTTTCATAAAGATGGAAGGTGTAGGTCAGACCATCGTCAGATATCTCCCAGCTTTCAGCAAGATCGGGGCATATTTCATAATTGTAGTTCAGCGTTACTAGCTTGTTGAATATGTTGTGGTTGGTTGACGTTGCCGGATCATCGCTCTTCCATACTGGATTGAAGCTGCCGGGGTTACCACTTGTGGAAATGGCCACGAGAGTGCCGCCATAAAGCGCCTCGGTTTCGGCCGCGGGAGAATTGCTCTCTGTAGGTTCAGAACTGCTCGCCGGTACATTCGTGTTGGCGGGTTCATTTTGCTGATTTTCAGCCGGTTTGTTTTCGGCGGGTTCTTTTGTACAGCCAGCCATTATGCCAGCAAGCATGCACAAGCAGAGGATCATTGCCATCAGTCGTTTCATCTTTCTACATCTCCTTTGTTTGATTTTAAGACATGAAGTCCATTTATTAATGCATATTATACGTATCACATTTGCTCTTTCGGGTTTCACCGTGTGTCCTTTCTGTGCCCATTATGTTTTGTTTCTGGTCTTTTTATGGTAAAAAAGACCCATTATATTGACTAAGTGCAATATATAAATATAATGAAAATATCGACAATATAGATATTAGCAGAATGTATGCTGTTGGTGCAACGGTATTTTTATACCAGATGAGGTGATTATATGCCAGCTATACTCATTGTAGACGATGAGCAAAAGATGCGTGAGTTTGTTGCTCTATTTCTAAGATCAAGCAAGTACACGGTGTTTGAAGCCGCTGATGGGCGAACTGCGCTGAATATACTGTCGAAAGGGACTATTGACCTTATAGTTCTTGATATTATGCTGCCCGATATATCAGGTTTTGATCTTTGCAGCCAAATTCGAGTGAGGTCTTCTGTGCCAATTATATTTCTTACAGCGCTTGCTGATGAGGAGTACCAGATGATAGGTTATAGAGTTGAAGGCGATGATTATATAACTAAGCCGTTCAATGCTTCTATACTGCTCGCTAAAATACAACGAATACTTCAAAGATGCGCTCCGTTAAATGCACGTTCTGACGCATTAACTTTTCACGGTATAAAGCTTGAAATAAGCAGCCGACGTGTTACGTTGGACGGTAAACCGCTGCAACTAACGCCGAAGGAATTCGACCTTTTGCTTGCACTTATGCAAAACCGTGGCAAGGTGTTAACTAGAACATTCTTGTTGGAAACAATATGGGGATATTCTTTTGCCGGCGATTCCAGAGTGGTAGATAGCCACATAAAGAAGTTACGCAGCAAGGTATCGCCTTATTCATCTAACATTAAAACGGTTATATCAATAGGTTATAAACTTGAGGAATAAATCATGATTGGTCTTATACGTAAAAACATAGTTGCTAGGATGTTCTTGCTCATCCTGATAACATTTCTGCTACTGTTCGTGTGCCAAATGGTAATACTGAACAACAACATAGATACGTTTTTCATGCGAAGTTATAAATCTGATATGACGGCCGAGCTTAAACGAACGGCCGGATCATTCGTTACCGTTGCTCAATCAGAAGATGGCGTAAGCACGGAGTATAATCACGAAGCATCCATGGAGTATGTGCGCCGTAATGAATTACCGCTTATTATAATAGATTCGCAATCCAAACTTATAGACAATGAGATATTTAACGCATACAGCATTTTGAAAGTAAAGAATCTGAGAAATGAGGAGCTTTACTTTATTGCTGATTTCCTATCTGAATATGTAGATAATCCGATAGATAGCATATCTAGGACTGATATTCTGCGTATAAAAGGAAGGCGCATTGGGAAGTCAAACTATTACCAGCTTACAGAACTGCGCGTTGGCTCAAAGTCATACCAGGACGCATCGATAAAGGATGTACGAGGAATGGCGGAATATATTACTCAGTTCGTATATATGGACGAGTTTATATCACCTGATATCTCCGGAGAAGTTATACTCAAAAAGCAATTGCTCTTTGAAAATCTGCGCCCAATACTTATCTCTTCATCATCACCTTATACTTTACTGCACAACCTTGAGGATAGCGCAATAGAGGATAAGTTTGGCAATAACTATTCCATACTTAGCTATTCAACATCCGATGTTTTATTTATAACTCTATTGCCCGTTACACGTAATAACCTTTTCTTAGGTTATTTGGCGAACTATTATGTATATCTTTATGCTGTATTCTTTATTGTTATCATCGTTATAAGCTATTTCTTTTCGAGAAGTCTTTCTGCCCCGCTTGTACACTTAAGCCAAGTGGCTGAACGCATGGCTCAACTTGATTTCGATGTACATGCAAATGTCAACACGCCAGACCAACTTGGAAAGCTATCCGATAGCTTAAACGTGCTTTCGGATAATCTGCAAAGTTCCATGTTCAAATTAAAGAAGGCGAACGCCGAACTTGAAAGGCGTGCAAACGAAGAAAAAGAAAACGCAAATAGAATGAAGATATTACTCGAAGACATGGCGCATGAGTTCAAAACACCGTTGGGAATAATATCAGGGTTTACAGAAATTGTTGAATACGGATTATTGGAAAAAAACCGTGAGTATTACTTTGCCATAATAAAAGACGAGATCAATAAGCTATCAGAACTTGTGAATGACACAATAGATCTGTCCAAGTTGAGCTCCGGCTACTTTGCCTTTGATTATGCAAACATCGATATAGCACAGTTTATATCTGAGTATCTTTGCCGCACAAAAAGAAATGGCTTCACCGTTAATACAAGCCTTGATCATGCAATAGTATGCATTGACAAGAAGCGTATAACCCAGGTTTTTGATAACCTAATGAGTAATATTTTCAAATATACTCAGGGAAATAAACGAATATACATATCGTCTAATATGTCAGCCCCAGGAGAAGTTACTATAAGGATAAAAAATCCCGGAGTTATAAACGATAGCGATGTAACCAAAGTATTTGATCGTTATTATATCTGTGCTATGGGCTCCGACTATCGCGTTCAAAGCTCAGGTATAGGTCTTGAAATCGTAAAACGTATACTTACGCTGCATAACAGTAATTACGGAGTAGATCTAAAAGATGGCCAGGTATGTTTTTATTTCACTTTATATTCCGAGCTTAAGTTGGCAAAGTTGCAATAAGAAACAGCCCCCAACAGCAGATAGTTTCCTGCCATCAGAGGCTATCTTTTTGAACCTAGGTTTTATCAGAACTCATCCACTACATCGTAGCCGGAGCCGTTCCATATTGCGGGACGGGTAGGCAGAGTGCGGAGTTCGGCGATAAAGTCGGGCAGAGTGGTTACCATTTCGGGCAGATAGGTGACGTATTTGCCGACCTGCTGCGTGGTATGCGCATCGCTTGCGCCTATGGCCTGCAGCCCGAGTTCGCGGCAGAAGCGTAACGCCTTGCGGTTGGCTTCCACATCCGTGCTGCCATTGAGCACCTCTACTCCGTTCAGGCCGTGAACATCGCGCAGTTTCTCCTCCAAGCCGCGATTGTTGTTGCGGAACGGATGGCAGGATACGCAAAAGCCGTTAGCGGCAGTAACAAGGGCTATGAAGTACTGCGCGGGTATGCGGTGGTCAGGATAGCTTTCGAGTCCCCATGCGGTGATGTCGCCCTGAAGCGAGAAGAACTCTATGCCGGTAAATATCGGGAAGCCGGTGCGGCAGGTGTACTCCTCCGCCGTTTCGCGAAGGCCCATGCTGTCGTGATCAGTAATGCATACGGCGTCAAGCCCCTTGGCTTTGGCTATGGATACTATTTCATCAAGGGAAAGAAAGCTGTCGGTAGAGAATGTTTTTTCGTGCAAATGCATATCAACAAGCATAATGTTTACCTCCTTATTATTTTCATAACGGAACCGTCTCCGCCCCAAACAATGTCCTTCAGACCAAGGAACGAAGCTATGGTATCATTGGTGGGTTCGCGATACACCTCTTCCGGTGTACCAAGCTGAAGCAGATGCCCGTGCTCCATAACGGCTATTCTGTCGGCGAGTATAAGCGCTTCCTCCTGGTCGTGCGTGACGAACACCATTGTTATGTCAAGTTCGCGCTGCAGCCGCTTCAGTTCGCCGCGCATACGCGCACGCAGCGCCGCATCAAGGTTGCTCAACGGTTCATCCAGCAGGCAAAGCTTGGGCTCAACTATAAGCGAACGCGCAAGTGCAACGCGCTGCTGCTGACCGCCGCTTATTTCGTGTATATGTGCATTCGCGCGGTCTGCAAGGCCGACAAGTTCAAGATATTTCATGCCCTTCTCCCTTGCCTGCGCGCGGTTATAGCGGCGAAATTTCAGCCCATATGTAACGTTTTCAAGCACAGTCATGTGCGGGAAAAGGCCATATGACTGGAACACGGTCGAGACGGGGCGGCGTTCGGGCGGCATATTCGTAACGTCCTGCCCATCAAGCAATATGGTGCCGCTGTCCGGCGCAAGGAAGCCGCCTATCATATTGAGCGTGGTGGTCTTG
>ENA-OPBO01001208-OPBO01001208.1-human-gut-metagenome-genome-assembly--contig:-NODE-1208-length-18949-cov-26.027151_pt1 | contig 18949 bp, 20 predicted proteins | sample MGYA00241071_ERZ501458 | MGnify/ENA primary metagenome ERZ501458 (study PRJEB25962, sample SAMEA2042509) | human gut metagenome | biome: human gut; feature: human-associated habitat; material: faeces... | reverse complement strand
TCCTATTGGGTGGAGTGTACTTACTCTCTAAGTTAGTCACAGCACAGGTCGTAACGGCTCTATTGATACTGATTGGTTTTGTGGTTCTACGATTCATCGTTCGTACCGTTCTGCAAATCACATTTACGCTTCTACGCTACCTCTTTTGGATTGTTGTACTAGCCGTAATACTGCTTTGCGTGCTATGACATAGCACCTCTATCACTTCAGAGAAACAACTCTTTGGGTGACTAGCTCTCTTGCGAAGCTGGTCACCTTTTTTGCTTCTTGTGTTTAGGCATTGCACTTCTGCTTCTCAGTCATAGTTCCCCAGTTATGCAGTGGTCAAATCGGAAGCTGATTCTTTTTCATCGCAAAGGTAGTACGGGGCTTAAAGACTTTCCCAAAGTCAGGCCATTCGGTTTGTCTGAAAAATCTCCACACCTATGCTGTTTGCTTCGGGTAGTATTTTCCGCCAAAACCTTGTGTAAGTCTCGCCCCGCTACCTTGTTTTTGCTTGAAAAAAGGAATCAGCATACTCCGATCTTTGAACGCATAAAAAAAAGGTCTCTTATGAATAAGCAGAAAGTAAACATGACATCATCAACGAAAGAAAAAGGATATAGCTCCTCCTCTCATTACCGCATAAGTTCTGAGTTTGAACGAAGTGAGCAGGCGTTGGCTACCAAGTTCGTCCATTGGGACGTACCCCCATTGGAAAGCCTTTGTGACAGCTCTGTATATCTGCTGAGAGCAAAGCTTAATCGTGGCGAGCGAATGAGCCGTGAGGATAAGGATTGGCTCTGTGAAGCAGTGAATAACAATACCTACTTCCGTTCTGCCGTACCGCTACAAGGATGGCGATTTGACTTCATCGATGTATTGAAGAAGTACCTCGTCAATCAATATGGACAGTGGGCAGAGTACTATGCTCCCGACCGCACCAGCCTACGCAACTACCTCTATGGACCTATCAACCAAATCGTAGAGATACCCAAGCAGTAACAGCACTAATAGCGATAAGACAATGAAAGGAACAGAACAATTTACCCGAACGATAGCCGAGTATCTTAATGGACGTGCGATGACAGACCCTTTGTTTGCGCCCAATCTACAGAAGCTCCATAAGAACATAGAGGAGTGCATTCTCTATATCTTGAGTGAGGTGCAAAGAAGTGGTTGTAATGGCTTTGCCGATGAGGAGATATACTCAATGGCAGTTCACTACTATGATGAAGATGATATAGAGGTGGATAAAGTCTCTGGTTGCAATGTTGTAGTCAATCACGTTGTAGAGCTCACCGAAGAAGAGAAAAAGCAAGCACGGCAGGAAGCTATCAAGCAATACCAACAAGAGGAATTTGTCAAATTGCAGAAGAGATACGAGCGACCCAAGAGAACTGAAAGAACCGAGACAACATCTTCTACACAACCGCAACCCACACTATTTGACACCCTTGCCTTATGAAACCTAGGAACAAGTTTGAGAAAGCCGTATTGGCACTGAGTACGAGACTATGCCCAATAACAAAAGCACAGCGTCAATGGGCATTCCGAGAGTGCATAGACCACTTTGCTTACCGCTTACCTAAAGGTCGTACAACTTGTATGGATTGTGGTTATAGTTGGACTTTAGAGCAGCCTATAGATACTTGCACTTGCCCTCAATGTAGGGCAAGTCTGCAAGTCAAGACAACAAGAGCGCGGAAGTTACAACAGAAGCACTACTTCACGCTCCTAACCACTTGTGGGGGGGCGTATCAAGTGTTGCGGATGTTTCTCCTTGTTGTAGGTATGGAGAAAGGTTGCAGAGCTCAGAGTTCTGTCATTGAGATTGGGCATTATTGGTGGAACGATGCAGGGAGACAAGCATTAGTAGCCATACAGCGAACTTTTGGACACTATATTGATAGCTTTTCTTTTTGCTCTCCGATGGCTATCCGTAACGATAGCGAAGCTTACCGATATGTAGCCTATTCGCAGATATATCCGAAGCTAAAGGTCACGAATACGCTTTATAGGAATGGCTTCAACGGAGAGTTTCACGGCATAGCACCTACTCAACTCATCCCAGCTCTACTTACTGATAGTCGTGCAGAAACAATGATGAAAGCAGGACGACATAAAGATTTAAGGCACCTCCTATCAAGGGGCAAAGGACTTGACAACTATTGGAACTCATACAAGCTGACACTTCGTCACCACTACATAATAAGCGACATTGCCTTATGGTGTGACTATGTAGATATGCTCAAACGATTGGGTAAGGACATCCACAATCCGAAATACATCTGCCCCTCCGACCTCAGAGGAGAGCATAACAAACGAGAAGCGGAGCTGCACAGACAGCGTGAGCGGGAGGCGATGGAGCGAAAACGGGAAAAGGCAATGGCGGACGAAGCGCGTTTTCGTGAACTCAAGTCAAAGTTCTTCGGCATCTGTTTTACAGACGGCACAATCCAAGTACACGTCCTGGAGAGTGTGCAGGAATATATAGACGAAGGAGCTGAATTGCATCACTGCCTATTTTCAAATGAGTACTATCTCAAAGAGAACTCGCTCATTCTGTCTGCTACCATTGAGGGCAAACGAATAGAGACGATAGAGGTCTCTCTGGATACACTACAAGTAATACAGAGCCGTGGCGTGTGCAACCAAAACAGCCCATACCACGAGCAAATTGTGAGCCTTGTCAATGCCAATCACCAGCTGATAAGGCAGAGAATGAAAGCCACGGCTTAAACATCTTCATACCCTAATAACAAAAGCCCCCAAAAGGGTGCCGACAGACGGCAACACTTTCGGGGGCTTCTTTTCTTTGTCTTTGAGTACGAGTAGGCGACCAAAGCAAAGAAGCAAAAGAAAGTCGCAATCAAGAAGATTACACTTCTTCCTAAGTTGGCTGAATTTCTATTGATGATTTTGGTTTATCCTCTCTTTCATTGTTGAAGTTGAAAGTCCGTTGCTGAAGCTGTCCGAAGTTGTCCTCCACGTAGATATCAATCGTTTGTCGATCAGTAGAGAGTGAGGTATAATAGAGACGGAAGGCATCTCTCGTGAGCGGATAGCGGTCATTCGGTTTGAATACAGTGCCATCATCCATCTTCAAGCAACCCTTGCCATCCGACTGGAAGTAACGGATCGTGTATTGCGTATTGGCAAAGCGACCACTTCTTTTGAGACTACAGCGTATTTCAGCCGTTTCCCCCTTAGCTATGGAGTTCTGCACCGGCATCACTTCAAGCGAGAAGTCGTAAGCCTGTTGTACATCCAGCTCACGAGTACAAGCAGATAGACAAAAGAGGGCGAGGGCAACCCCTCCCACAGCCCATATCGTATTCACTAGGAACTTTTTCATTGTTGTTGGTAGTTAGATATTGAACTTGAGTCCTGCTGAGATAGCAGGACGAAAACGATGCAGGTCAGAGCCGAAGAGCAGTCGCCCTTGAGCTTTGAGGACGAAGAGCAGATTGTCTGTTAGGAACAGTTCCACTGAGCTATGTATCGCTCCACCATAAGTAAAGCGAGACCGATCCAGGAGTGTAGCCCCATCGGGTAGCAACCGTTTATCCTCGTTCAGCTCTTCATAACCGCAGAGAGCGGATAGCCCCAAGTAGCCAAAGACATTCTTCCCCCTATCTGAGAGTATCGGGTGCATATAGCCGAAATGCAGGAGTGCATCACGCAGTGGAACATTGTAAGAGCGATAAGTCAACCCTTGCTGCTCATATTCCGCCAAGAGAAAAGCGTAGTTCGCCCGCTTGAAGTAGTGTGCGAACGCAAGACCTACCCCAAAGCTCTCCTTTGCGAATAGTCTCTCCCCCTTGATAATCGGCATAGAGCCGAACAGCTGAACGCTGTTTTGCCTAGGGATTAGTCGCTGTGCGTACGATGGTGTAACAGCAACCATAGCCACCATCACGCAGACCATCATGGATAACCATCTCTTCATCACCACTTCAGTTTAAGGTTGTCAATCTTTTTAGTGAGCAAAAGGTCTTCAGGCTCCACATAGAAAGTGAGCGTGCGACTGCCGTTTCGCTCATAGAGCGTCACTTCCAACTGCTTATCCTCCGATAGTGTGAACTGCTCCAAGGCAAAGACTATTCTCTCAGAGCGTCCCGCCCCAATCCACATCACTTGATGAAAGGCCCGTAGTGGCTGTAGCATTCGCTCCTGTATAGCTGTATGCTTCGCCACCTTCTTGTCCACCACCTTGAACGTAATGAAGTCCACCGCATACGGCATATTAGACTCATTATCCATACGGACGTGGAAGTAAAGCAACCCATTGTGGGCATATAATCCACGAAGTAAGAAGCGCATCCCGAATTGCTTTGCTCCAACATGCTTGATGGTTCGCTTATCATTTTGATAGATGCTCTTCATAATCAGCTTAACCAATATGGGCGACTCACTTCCCAGCTCTTTGAAGTAGATGTCCGCACGATTGCTCGGCAGTCTTCCCTCCGTAGGAGATAGAAAGTCCTTCATCTCGATGCTGAGCTTCTTTGGTTCATCCGCGTACTTCACATTGTATGCGTAGAATGAGCCATCCTCACAGATGACGCTCATATTGGTCTCCGTCTCAAACTCACGGACGGCAGCCTTTACACGCAGCACATTCTCCGCATCGTCAGCTTTTCCAGCAATAATGTTTTGCGAACCGAGGTCTACATAGCGTATAGCTGCAGGAAAGATGAGATGCACCGTCTTTTCAAACGTAACCTCCAGCCCGTAGGGCAATACGACCCGTCCATTCGGAATCGATCGGCTCATCCCTTGGTAAAGGTCTCCGCTACTCAGTAATTGATTGTTTCCCTCCACTTGTTGTGCCATAGCAGGGAGCGTTATCGTAGCACAAACCACGATAGATAAAATCCATTTCTTCATAAGTATATCAGTTGTTATTGTTAGAGTTCTAAAAGCTTACTTCGTCTGTACAAGGAATAGTCTATATCCCCCCTTGAGCGTCACCTTAATCGTGCGGAGCTTCTTCTGTAGTAGTTGTCCAGCTCCCTGCATTACTCCTCTAGTCACCTCGGAGATGATTTGGTCTTTAGCCGATGAGGAAAAAGTGAAAGAGGTTCCCATCGATCCCCCGACATTTGCCCCCATCTCCTTGAGCGCTGACACCTCTTCAGAGCCAGGAATGTAGACTCCCATCTGTCCGTCTGTATCATAGGCAGATAGTTTGACCGGAAGAATGCGACCATTCACCTCTATGCTCTTAATCAGCAACTGCATTCGGTTGCCATCGATCTTAGCTTGAGCCATTAAGATACTATGCTTTGGGATTGAAGTTTGCTGTACACGAGCCGTCTCCAGCAGGCGAAGAGCAACGTAGTCGCCCTCTTTGAGGGTCGTTGTTTTGTCCACCACTACGCAAAGGGTATTGCGACCGTCAGTGTGTGCGGAGCTATTAGAGAGCGAATGAAAGCTCATATTCCGCTCCTTGGCTCCGTACATCTCCATAAACTCCTCGTCACTCATTGGCTGGTCCAGTGCTGAGACCAACGGCTTGTGATCAGCTAATAGCTCCATCGGAGCCTCTTCCTTGGTAGCTCCTCCACTGGGCGGGGATACGACCTGAGACTGCTCACTCATAGGCATAGCTCCATGGGCAGGAGAGGCACCAGCTGCGGGCAAGTACTTAGCCGCCATTTGGTAGCTCTTCTCCATAAGAGCTAGTTGCTTAGCTTCCTCATCATCGTCTTGTTGGCTAAGCTCGTGCAGTTCACGTCTGAGGTCATCAATCTCCTGTTGCATAGCTTCTCGCTCCTCCTCATAAGGGTCAGAGCCATAAAAGTCCGCTAGCAGACGGTTGTTCTCCTCGTAGCGTTGCATTGAAGACTCAATCTTATTGCCAACGACCGCCTCCTGCGGGTCGCTCTCAGACGAGTTTCCCTCCTGCTGAAAGTACTCCGCCAGTCTCCCCACCTCCTCACGAGCTTGCTCCTCTTGAGTTGTATGGTCAACTAGTTCATAGGCTTTGAGTTTATTCTCCGTAAGCTTTTCGGTCGTAGCTTGTGGTATGTTGTCATTCAACCCTTCACCAGCGTCCGTTTGCTCCTTAGTGGCGGGTGCAAATATAAACCACATAGCAAGGGCAAAGATAATCCCAAGCCCTGCGAAGACTAACACCTTCTTCAATTGTTCTTTCTGTTTATGCTCCATAGTTACTAATCACTAAATGTTCCATTCTCTTGACGTAGGTTGTATCCCTCTGTATCGGGCTGTCCACCAGCTCTCCCATAGGGATAGGTGGCATCTCCTCACGGTGCGGGAGGAAGAACTGTGCCACCATCCAGATTGAGCAGACTAGGTAGACGAAACTTAGTCCGTAGACAATAATCTGTCGCTGTCTGTTCGTTAGCATATTGCACCGCTCTCTTAACCGTACCTGCCCTCTCAAATAGCTTCTTCTGAGGGTAGGTCTACTTCTCCGCTTCATAGTCTTATCGCTTGTAAGTTTGGATGTCACGATTCTCTCGTACGAGGAAGTGCTCCATCAGAAACCCTTGCGGATTGTTGTCCGAGCGAACTGAGTTTTGTAGCGAGCAACTAGTCACCAAGCTCCGCTCCGTGACATTGCTCTGTCGGATAATAAACTGCCGAGCAAAGGTGGTTACTTCGTAGGGATAAGAGTCAAAGTCACACCGTATGGAGTCAATCTCTATACGTTGGTTGACATTGCCCGAGATAGCTCGATTGTAGTACCCCTTCTCCGCTAGATCCTTGTAGTAGTTAAAGGCGGACTTGTCGCATAGTTGGAAAGCACGCTCCATATTCTTCTCGATAGCATCCTTGTCGGGCGCAATCGTGAAGAAAAGCTCGTGAAAGCGTCTTACATGCTCTCGAGCCTCCACTGGGCGGTTCATCGAAGCGTCTTGGCTCAGAGCCAGCATCAGAGACTTCCCTTGGTCCAGTACGTACACCTTCTCACGTTGCTTCTTAGCAAAGCTATACGAAGCATAGACCGCATAGCTACTGACCGCTATGCAGACTATCGCAAAGATGATAGCGTAGAGCCTAATCTGCTTGAAAGAGGTCTCTATGTTTGTGAGTGATTTGAATTCCATATTCCATTATTCTAATTGTCTTATATCTAAAAACTTCTGAGGGGTAGTCTAGTGCCAATGCGCCTTGGCACTGTAGTGCCATATGGGTGAAACTCTAGTTTCATAGGTAAGAAACTGTAGTTTCATAGGTAGGAAACTCTAGTTTCATGGGTAGGAAACTGTAGTGCCACACGGCAGGCACTACGATTACCTCCCCAGCTGCTACATTGACACACATAGGAGGAGCTAATCCTACCCACCTGACCGTCATACGACCGTCACGTGGTCATCGCATCCTCATCAAGAGAGCCATAGCCACCCTTCGGCTGAAGGGACGCTATTTGCCCTTGATAAGTGCCCCTTTGATACGTCCGCCTACGTTGCCAGCTATAGATCCAGTGGCACCAGCGACCGCCTTACCTCCCGTATAGGCACCCTGGGCACCTCGTTGCGCCGTCTGATTGACATTGCGTCCGTATGCCCCGATACCACCACCAGCCTCTATAATCCAGCCCGCTACCGTAGGAACACAGAAGTACCCCACGATACCAATCAGAAAGAAGACAATGTAGTACCAGCTACCCGAATCGGGCAGATAGTTGGGGTCACTCAATGCTGCAATATCCTTCTGCACCATCAACACCTGTATCTTTGTGAGGAGAGCCGAGAGAACAGAGCTCACGGGTAGCCATAGATAGACCGATATGTAGCGTGAGAACCAAGCCGTAAGCGACCCCGACAATCCATCCCAAACGGCAATACCAAAGACGATTGGTCCCAGTATGCTCAGCACGATAAGAAAGAAGGTCCGGAGCGTATCAATAATCAGAGCAGCTGCATGGTATAGCAACTCTATGAGGTCATGGAGTTGCTTCATCAGCCATTGCTTCGTTTTGTAAGCAGCACGCTCGGCATACATCCCAGCGATGGTCACCGCATCGCTCGGTCCGATGATCCCCATCTCCTCTATCTTTTGGTCAAAAGCTTCATTGGAAACCAAGTAAGCCGTCTCGGGGTTACGGAGATAAGCAGCCTCTTGTAGTTTGTCTCGCTTAGCAATCAATTTGTCTAGTTGTACCGTCTGCTTATTGACCATTCGCTCTGTACCTTGTACTACAGGAGAGAGAATCGTATTCATCGTACCCAGCACAATCGTTGGGAAGAACATAATACAGAAGCCCAGCACAAAAGGTCTCAGTAAGGGGAAAAGGTCAATCGGCTCGGCACGAGACAACGAAGACCACACCCTCACGGCTACATAGAAGAGAGCCCCTAAACCCGCAATCCCCTTGGCAATGCCCGTCATCTCTCCACAGAGAGGCATCATCTCCTGATAGGTGGAGCGGAGTAATTCATGTAGTGATGCAAAGTCCATAGATCCTAACGGCTATCTTTACGTAGTCAGTCTTACCAATATCGGCTTTCTGGATTTCCATAAAGCGCTTTGACCGATGCTAGATCATTCTTCTCGTGAGCACGTACATAACTCACGGAGATATTCTTTCGGGTGTAGTAAGATACAATCGATCGATACTCACGTAGTGTCGTATAGATGCGGTCTATCATCTGCATACGCTCGCTATCATTCATCGAGAACACCTTGCTCTTAGCTACAGACTTGAGCTCCTTGAGACTCTCTCCACTCAGTTCCAAGAGTTTGGCATAGCCAGCAGCCATCGCAGCTAGCTCTGTGGGGCGGAAGTTCGGGTCCGCTAGCATCTTCTTGTAGGAGGTTACATAGATCTCTGATATGTCTCCCACCATTAGGATGCACTCCTTCACCTTGTAGGCATCGCCTATAAGGTTGTTCACCTGCTTGAGCGCATCGTAGTACTTCTTGGTGTCGTTGTACAGTTTCTCCACCTCCTTAAAACCACTTAGCGTGTTTTTGACCGTCTTTGAGGCGGTGGCAATCTCCTTAATGGAGTTGGCTATGTTGCCAGCAAAGTTCCCAGGGTCGGTAACCACCCACTGAGCGTGGGCTTGAGGGATAAATAGGCTCATTGCAAAGAGAGCCATCAGCAGATACTTTTTCATTGTCACTAGGTATTTGATTGTTACTATTATTGCTTATCTCTTTTCTCTATGGCGAGTTGTCGGATGGCCGACTCAATGTCACCTCCCAGCTGCTCCGCACGTTGCATGACTTCCAGCTTCTCTCGCTCCTCTGTCGTATAGGTGAGATACTCCTCCATACTCACCTCTGTAGCATAGACGGCACTCTGCATACCTCCCAGCCCGACCCACACCTCTTTGTAGAGTCGGTGAGGATCATTGTTCTGATTGATTGAGAGGATTTGGCTCTTCTCCTTTTCGGATAGACCCAGCATCGACTGGATACCATCAAACTTGGTCATGTACTTACGCTGGTCTAGGAGGATCTTGCAGTCAGAGTTGTTGATGATACTCTCCTTCACTACGGGTGAAGAGATGATATCGTCTACCTCCTGCGTCACCACAATAGCCTCTCCGAAATACTTTCTGACCGTCTTGTAGAGATACTTGATGTAGTCCGCCATATTCTCCGAAGCAATCGCCTTCCAGGCCTCTTCGATAAGGATCATCTTGCGGATACCCTTCAGTCGGCGCATCTTATTGATAAAGGCTTCCATGATGATAATGGTCACCACGGGGAAGAGGTCTTTATTGTCCTTCACTTGGTCAATCTCAAAGACGATAAACCGTTTAGAGAGCAGGTCTATGTTCTTATCCGAGTTCAGTAGGAAGTCGTAACGACCACCTTTGTAGTACTGCTTGAGCGTAGTCAGAAGATTATTGATATTGAAGTCAGAGAGCGTCACCTTGATATCTCGCTGCTCCATATCCTTACGATAGACATCTCTAAGGTATTCGTAGAAGCTATTGAAGTTGGGAACGATACTAGCATCTGAGCAGATGAGCTCGATATAGGCATTGACAGCAGAGCCCAGCTCTCCAGCCTCAGTCTTGGTGACCCGCTCATCGGCACTCTTCCAAAGCGTCATCAGTAGGGTGCAGATACTTTCCCGCTTCTCTACATCAAAGAACTTGTCATCCGTATAAAAAGGATTGAAGGAGATAGGATGGTCATGGGTGTAGGTGAAGTAGACTCCATCCTCTCCCTTTGTCTTACGATGGATTAGTTCGCACAACCCTTGATACGAGTTACCCGTATCGACCAAGAGGACATGCGCCCCCTGCTCGTAGTATTGCCGTACCATATGGTTCGTAAAGAAACTCTTACCACTGCCCGAAGGTCCCAAGATAAACTTGTTACGGTTGGTAATGATTCCTTGCTTCATCGGCAGATCAGATATGTCGAGATGTATCGGCTTACCAGATAATCTGTCTGCCATCTTAATTCCAAAGGGTGAGAGCGAGTCCTTGTAGTTGGTCTCTGCCGTAAAGAAACAGAGAGCAGGCTCAATGAAGGTGTAGAAAGACTCTTCTGCGGGAAAGTCACCAGCATTACCCGGGATAGCCGCCCAATAGAGGGTCGCTGTATCGATGGTGTTGTGTCTAGGACGGCACTCCATCAAGGCAAGGGCAGAGCCCACATCATTCTTGACTTGTCGTAGCTCCTCTTCATCCTCACTCCATGCCAAGACATTAAAGTGAGCTCTAATGGAGGTGAGTCCCTGAGAGTGTGCGGTGTTGAGATACTCCTGTATCCACTCTTCGTTGATTTGATTACTACGGCTGTAGCGTGCTAGAGAGTGCATATTTCTAGCCTGCTTCTCAAAGCGCTGCAAGTTAGCCTCGCTATCTTCAATGAAGAGGTATTGATTGTAGATATGGTTGCAGGGGAGCATCAGCCCCACTGGAGAGGCAAAGGAGAGGCGGCAGTCTGAGCGGTCTGTTGATAATCGCTCATAGCGACCATCGGTACTGACGGTAGTGGGTAGATCATCCGTATCCGAGAGCGTATGCAGGCAAAGCATATTGTCTCCCACACGTACAAGGTCTGCCCCTAGACGTATATCCTCCAATGTGCCGTGTCTGCTATCTGATAGAGAGAAGTAGCGATCTAAGAGAGCTGCTTGCTCCCTAGAGCCAACCAGTTCAGCCTCGCTCATTCGAGCCAGCTTTATCAATTCGGATTCATTGATAATGCGTTCGAACTGATCCACCGATTCCATAAACTTTACCATCTCCTCTTCGTTGGTAATCTCTTTAGGGAGTAGATGACCTCTACAAAGCGTTGAGAAGCTACTCTGCTGTGCCATACGCTGTCTATTGCTCTTCGTGATAAAGAGGTAGACGGTATGGTTTAGATAGGGTCGCTCATTGAAGTGTCTCTCAGAGGCACGAGCGAGAAAGCTCAAAGGCTTTTCCTGACCACGCTTGCAAGTCGTATGGTAGCACTCCTTGATGAACCAATCTTGCTTGTGAACGATCGTGAAATTGGGGAGCACCTTGATGGCTTTATGCCAAGTAGAGTGCATCGTCTCATACTCTGCAGATGTGACTGTAAAAAGCTCGGGTAGCTCCACTCGGAAAGCAACCGTCACATCAGCATCCTTACTGACAATGCACCCATGCTCTACACTCAGCAAGGGAAACTTTGACTCTAAGGTGGTTATCTTGCTTCTGTTTCTCATCATCTAGAGCTATTGAGTTGGTGAAAAAGCTGATAAACCGAACGGCGGTTCAAGAGATACCTCGGGTGTCTTCTTATAGCTCCTCGCTTCATCAATCCATATTGACCATAATTGCGATTCATGGCGAACGTTTGCCACACCACAACGGTGGCACCCACTACGCCTATGCCCAAGCAGATGATCTGACTGATGCCACAGAGATAGAGAATCACTACAAGGATGAAGATGCCCAGTAACCCTCCTGCAAATAAGAAGAGGTAGTGAGCCTTCAAGCCCTTGAACTCCACCGTCCGACCGACTCCTTTATTTACTTCCCAACTAGCCATTAGAGGAAGAAGCTACGCAGGATGGTAGCAGCTACGATGAGGAAGATACAAGCTCCGAACCAGCTTGCAGCTGTCTTGCTCGTATCGGGGTCTCCTGAGCTAAACTTATTGTACACCTTGACACCGCCTATCAAGCCCACCACTGCCCCAATGGCATAGATGAGCTTGGTGGCTGGGTCAAAATAGGAAGTGACCATCTTGGTCGCTTCGTTGATGCCCGCCATACCATTGCCTTGGGCAAAGGCTGTCGCACCTGTCATCATCAGGGTCAGGGCAAGCATCGCTAGGCGTTCCTTGCTAATCATTCGTCTGTTCATTGTCTGTCGTTATATCAAGTTGTTAAAGAATAATCTTGCTGTTCTATTGTTGGGTTACAAGTAGTAAGAGAGCGGTTTGTCTTCTTCTTCCGCTTCTGCCTCTACTTGGGAAGGTGCGGGTTCCTCTTCTAGCTCTTCAGCTTTCCGTAGGGCTGCAAAGAGATTGCGGTGAGCTTCCTCCACTTCTAGCGTGTACTCTTTGAGCCGATCCATAAGCTCCGTTCCTCGCAAGGTGCGGAGCGTCTGGCACACCTCCTCTTCATTTTCATTAGTCAGTGAATCCTCTTGCTTACTCCATTGGCTAATACGAGATAAATCTCTTGCTAGGATGGCGGTCGGGGAGAGTTCGGGCAGTGCCTCGCTGGCAATCTGTAACTCCTCCCGCAGGATGCTCTCCTCATCTAGATCCTCCATCGTGTAGGCAACTTGTATCTCGTTTTCTGCCTCAGGGATAGTTTCGCTTTCCTCTTCTAAAGAATCTGTAGCGTCATCTATTGGAGTTGACTTATCACGATCTAACTCTGCAAATGTAGCGGGATTATCGTCCGCTTTTTCAGACGAGGAACTCTTAGGAACCATAGGGAAAGATGAGGAAACAAAAGGCTTACTCTTGCCGACTAATTCGTCTCTCACGAGCTCCTTACGCTCTTGATTGGAGTCTGCCCGTTCCGTCTTCTCTTTCTTGGCTGTAGCCTTTCTTGTAGGGTCTTGCTTGGAGCTGTTCAAAAGTCTCCGCCAATATGTGATACCAAAGATTACCCATACAATCCCTAATAAGAGCAGTAAGCATCTCAATGTCTCTTCAATCATAGGTCAATAGTCTTATCTCGTCTCCGCTGAGAGACGATTTGGTTCAATAGCTCTTGGTGCGTTTTCAAGTGATCCAGTATGATGTTTTCAATATAGCTTGTGATGGAGGTCTCTACACGGAGGTCACTTACCACATTTCGAAGTAGCTGTAGCACTTCTGTATGAATGCTGAAGCCAGACTTGTTGCGTCCGTCTCGTACAGATGTCAGAAAACGTTCTTCGTACGCTGCAAACTCTAATGTCGATGAGCAACTCCTAGGAGTAGACTTCTTTTTGGAGCTGTGACGCTGAGATGTTTGAGGAGAGGTGGTCGGAATAGAGGCTGTTGTCTCCTCGGTCTCTGAGACGGCATTACACGCCTCTTCAAGAGTTGGATTCTCTTCAAGCGTTGGCTCTTCATCCAAATCTATCGGCTCATCAAAGTCCGGGATATTCTCTGCGGTACGCTTGGTGACCCCTATATTCGCCATCTCTCTCATCTTAGCTTGAAGCAGTCGCTCTCGCTGTTCTTTAAGTGAGCTCATACGCTTGTACCTTTTTGTAGACCTAGTTTCTGCATCACCTCTTCCACCCATTCATCCACACCTGTCTGAGGGCGTAGCGTTGTAGCTGGAGGTAGGTAAGAGCAACGAAAGACTCCCTTGACACCCCCTTGAGCTAGCTCACGACTGAAGCGAACGGAATGGTAGATACGAGCATCTAGGATCTTCAAGTCCTGCTCTTGGGCATGCTGACTGAACAGTTCGATGACCATAGTGCTGGCACTGCGATTTACTTTGTTCCAAAGCAAAAAGAGATCTTGAATTTGAGACTCTGCAAAGCCTACACCTAGCTCTTGGATTGTCTTGGCATAAGCAAAGCTTGATGCCAACGATTGCGGGTCAGCCTCTATGGGGGAGATGATATAGTCCATCATAATGGATAGCTCCATCATAGCACTGGTAGCTACATGACCAGGGAAGTCGAATATAACGAGTTGGGGAGCTGTCGGTGCTTTACTCAAGTATTGCTCTGTATTGCTTATTGCCTGCTCTAGATTACTTCGGATAATCTGGTAAGACTTCTTCCCATATTGGGCAAGTCGCTCGTGAAGTGCCTTCCCTATATCTGGAGAGGTTCCAATAAGATCTCTGTCACGCTCTCGGAGCTTGAAAAATGACTCTTGCGTGCCATCGCAGTCCACTACGACAAGAGGGATATCCTTCTCGTAGTATAAAATAGATGCTAACACTTCGGCTAGCGTACTCTTACCGACTCCTCCCTTTTGAGAGGCGAAGCCTAAGTAAAGCGGGCGGTTGTTTGTGTCCATATCGTTCTTTGGTTACTACTTATGTTATAAGCCTATGGGGCGATTGTTTCTCTCTAAATCTGACTCAAGAGTTAGGTCTTGACTTAGCTCAAAATTGACTGAACTCAAGAGTTAGGTTTTGACTCAGCTCAAAATTGACTTAGCTCAAGAGTTAGGTTTTGACTTAACTCAAAATTGACTTAACTCAAGAGTTCGGTTTTGACTCAACTCAAAATTGACTTAGCTCAAGAGTTAGGTTTTGACTTAACTCAAAATTGACTCAGTTCAAGAGCTAGGTTTTGACTCAACTCAAAATTGACTCAGCTCAAGAGTTAGTTCTTGACTCAACTCAAAATTGACTTAACTCAAGAGTTAGGTTTTGACTTAACTCAAAATTGACTTAACTCAAGACTGAGTTTGGTTGCAAAATAACTAGCTCTTAACCTAAGTCTCAACCTCTAGTGAAGTATGAGGAAAAGGAGTGAAATCATAGGAATGTCGTTTATAGTGAATTAGTTACAAGGTCGCTGTAACTTTGCAAGCAGATAGAAGTCGTGGAGCTTTTCTCCCCGAAGTAGACACCCCCGAGGGGTGGATACTTCATCGTATCACTTCTTGATATTGGCAAGGTGTGTCTTTGTCCGACAAACTCCGTTTCTGCCGACAAAGACCCTTGCCCCGAAGGGGAGAGAATTACTCCAAAGTCGTAATTAGATAAGGATGAAAACAATGAATGGAAAGATAGAACGATGGGACAGATGGGATACGCGTCTTCCCAATCCGAAAGACCAGCAACGGGCGATTGACTTGTTCCATAAATCAGGTGCGGAAACGAAGTCCGATTTCGTGCGGGCAAGGATATTGGGAGAGCATTTCAAGGTGATAACGGTAGATAAGTCTGCCGTGGAGTACTATCGTAAGCTCTCCGAATTGACTGCCCAGATACATAAGATAGGAGTGCTGTATAACCAAGCTGTACGAGCCATCAACAGCTATCATAGCGTGAAGACTGCTCAGATACTGCTTGAGAAACTGGAGCAACTATCAGCTCAGATTATTGCTTTGCAGGAGCAGGCTGTCTCTCTGACCATTGATTATCGCAAGTAATGATTGCCAAGATTTCAGCAACGGAGAACCTCGGAGGTGCACTCGGCTACAACTTCAAGAAGGTGAATAAGAAGGAAGCGACACTCCTGCTAGCACATGGTTTGTACCAAAATAGAGCGGGCGAATATACCATGTCGGAGGTACTTGCAGATATGCAGGCATTGATACCCGAAAAGTGTCGAACAAAGAAAACTGTCTTCCATTGCTCGCTCAATCCCCATCCAGACGAGAAGTTGTCCGATGAAACGCTCTCGCAGATAGCTAAGGAGTATATGGAGGCTCTAGGCTATGGCAAGCAACCCTACATTGTGTTCAAGCACAATGATATCGCCCGTGAGCATATACACATCGTATCGCTAAGGATAGATGGTGATGGTCGAAAGATCAATGACAAGTTTGAAGGCAGACGAAGCAAGAAAATTACGGATGCGCTGGAGAAGAAGTACCATCTAATTCCCAGCACAGAGATTACAGGTAAGCCACTACAAGAGCTCTCAAAGGTGGATATGGCAAAAGGAAATATCAAAGAGCAGGTAGCATCTATAGCTCGTTCTGTTCTGAAGCATTACCGCTTCTGTTCGCTGGGAGAACTCAATGCCATTCTTTCCCACTACAATCTTGCCGTGGAAGAAGTCAAAACAGAATTTCGAGGGAAGAAGTACGATGGACTGGTCTATGTACCGACTGATGATAAAGGCGATAAGGTAAGTACACCCATCCATGCCTCGGAGATCGGTCGTGGTGTGGGCTATACAGCCGTGCAGAATAGGATGCAACAATCTAAGCAAGCTATCAAGCCACTGATACCAGCCGTAAGGGAGAAAGTCTTACAAGTAATGCAGACTTCTCCCCAGACAGAGGAAGCACTGCGACATCGATTGGAGAAGCAAGGCTTGCGAATGGTTATCCGAAAGAATGAGAGCGGGCGTATCTATGGGATTACGTTCATAGACGATGCGAATGGCATTGCACTCAATGGCTCCCGACTAGGTAAGGGGTACTCGGCCAATACATTTAATACCTACTTCTCCAACCCGTCCTACAATCCATTTATGGATGAAACATTGTATGGCACTTATTCCTCTCAATTGAAAGAAGATGTTCCAACTATTCAACCGTTACAGTCAGATGCGGACGAGGGAGACAACCTTGTCGATGAGCTGGTAGATGATATTGTCGGTGACCTTCCACTCGGTAGTAGCAATGATGATTGGAAAGAGGCGGCTTGGCAACGGAAACTTCGCAGGCAGAGCAGGGTTCATCTCAGACGAAGGAAGAGGTAAGTCAAGGCAGGGTATGATAAATAAGACGGCATCGCACTCTTCACGGAGAAAATCGGAAATAGAGACGGAGGAAAAAAGAAATCTCCACGGAAGGACAAAGTGATAGTTCGGAAGAATGAGATCAAACTTCGGAAGAATGGAATGAAACTTCGGAAGAAATAGATCGCTCCTCCGTGGAAAATAGAAAATGGTCACGTAGGTATCTACTGTTTTCTCTGTGAAGATACAGTTCGGTGAAAAGGGAAAGCAGCGAAGCCTACGCATTTGACTTTGACGAAATAGTGATTAGACAACGATTAAACAACAGATAACTATGGCACAAGAAGATGATTTGAGAGCATTGGGCAAGATTATGGACTTTATGAGGGGGATCTCTGTACTATTCCTCCTCATCAACTGCTACTGGTTTTGCTACGAAGCATTCCACACTTGGGGCTTGACGCTCTCGGTACTAGATAAGATTCTGATGAACTTTCAACGGACAGCAGGACTCTTCTCCTCGATTCTCTGGACGAAGCTCTTTTGTGTGCTGTTCCTTGCTCTTTCTTGCTTAGGAACTCGTGGTGTAAAGGAAGAGAAGATTACTTGGGCTAAGATTTGGACGGTCTTAGCCATTGGATTTGTACTTTTCTTCCTCAATTGGTGGCTGCTGGCACTCCCGATTGGAGTCGTTGGTGCAGCTTCGCTCTACATCTTCACAGTCTCTGTGGGGTATATCTGTCTGCTGATGGGCGGTGTATGGATGAGCCGACTGCTCAAAAATAACTTGATGGATGATGTATTTAATACGGAGAATGAGAGTTTTATGCAAGAAACCCGATTGATGGAAAATGAATACTCGGTAAACCTTCCTACACGCTTCTATTATAAGAAAAGGTGGAACAAGGGTTGGATTAACGTAGTCAACCCCTTCCGTGCCTCAATGGTACTCGGCACACCGGGTTCGGGTAAGTCGTATGCTATCGTAAACAACTACATCAAGCAGCAGATTGAGAAAGGCTTTGCGATGTACATCTACGACTACAAGTTCCCCGACCTATCGGAGATTGCCTATAACCATTTACGTACCCATTTGGATGCTTATAAGGTACAACCACAGTTCTTTGTGATAAACTTTGATGACCCTCGTAAGTCGCATCGTTGTAATCCCATCAATCCAGCCTTTATGACGGATATATCAGATGCTTACGAGAGTGCTTACACCATCATGCTCAATCTGAACCGCTCGTGGATTCAGAAGCAGGGTGATTTCTTTGTGGAGTCTCCAATTATCTTACTTGCAGCTATCATTTGGTTTTTGAAGATATACGAGGAGGGGAAGTATTGCACCTTTCCACATGCCATAGAATTCTTGAATCGACCGTATGCCCAGATATTCCCGATACTCACTTCTTACGATGAGCTGGCGAACTATCTTTCGCCCTTTATGGACGCTTGGGAGGGTGGAGCACAAGATCAGTTGCAGGGGCAAATAGCTAGTGCTAAGATACCGCTTTCACGAATGATTTCTCCCGCCTTATATTGGGTGATGACGGGCGATGACTTCTCTCTAGACATCAACAATCCAAATGAGCCGAAAGTGCTTGTGGTAGGGAACAACCCCGACCGACAGAACATCTATTCGGCTGCACTCGGACTCTACAATAGTCGCATTGTGAAGCTTATCAACAAGAATCATCAACTTAAAAGCTCGGTGATTATAGATGAGCTGCCTACCATCTACTTTCGTGGTCTCGATAACCTGATCGCCACAGCTCGTAGTAACAAGGTCGCTGTGTGTCTAGGCTTTCAGGACTTCTCGCAGCTGACCCGTGATTATGGGGATAAGGAGAGTAAGGTGATACAGAACACCGTGGGTAATGTCTTTAGCGGACAGGTCGTGGGAGAAACTGCTAAGACGCTATCCGAGCGTTTCGGCAAAGTGCTTCAGCAACGGCAGTCCATGACCATCAACCGTAACGACAAGTCCACATCTATATCTACGCAGATGGATAGCTTGATTCCCGCAAGTAAGATTAGCAACCTTACACAAGGTATGTTCGTAGGTGCTGTTTCAGACAATTTCGATGAACGCATCGACCAGAAGATTTTTCATGCGGAGATAGTCGTGGACTCTACCAAAATTTCCGCTGAAATGAAAACATACCAGCCTATACCTATGATAGTGGACTTCAAAAATAAAGATGGCTCCGATAATC
>ENA-OPBO01001196-OPBO01001196.1-human-gut-metagenome-genome-assembly--contig:-NODE-1196-length-19083-cov-3.268394_pt1 | contig 19083 bp, 10 predicted proteins | sample MGYA00241071_ERZ501458 | MGnify/ENA primary metagenome ERZ501458 (study PRJEB25962, sample SAMEA2042509) | human gut metagenome | biome: human gut; feature: human-associated habitat; material: faeces... | reverse complement strand
TTCCCTACGCTGTTCCGGACATACTTGGAGTAATCTGATTTCAAAGGTTCCAATATCGGTGAGCCCAATGCAGGGTTCTGTTCCAACATTTCAGTATGCTTGCACCAGACACCTCGTGAACAGAAAACAGAAGAACAAATATAGCTCTGGCAAACGCCTTCCCCATATTTGTCCTTTTGTTCTTTTACCCAAATAAATTAATGCGAATCAAGTTATCCTTCCGTCTTACTTTAGAACAGCTTCGCAGGATACTCGCCCGCATCCACCAAAGCCTGAATCTTGTCGACTACACTCTGACGGTCTTCGGGATAAGTCACACCGAACCACTTGCTGGTTGTATCGAGCACTTCGCAGGTAGCAGTGCCATTGTTAATCAGCTTATCCACCATCAGCGGGATGAAGAATTCGCTTTTCAGATTCTCCATATTCTTCGGGTCGCTCAGGAAGCTCTTGAAAAACTCTGCACTGTAAGCAAAGTAATCGGGAGTAAAGCCCCAGAAGTTCATGCTGACCGGAGTCGTCTCGGGAGTGGCAGTCCATTCACCGTTATCATCGATGTACTTCACCTCGCCGTCCATACGCTGAATCTTGGTACGCTCTACTACAGAAGTCAACAAGTTGTTTGCATCCGTTCCGCACAAACCACGGGATACGGTACCGCTCTCGCTCAACGTATTGCCGATGCGGAAGCCTACCATGGAATATACGTTTTTGGAGCCTTCGGGAAGGGCTGCAAGGAATTTGCCCATTACCTGGAAGGAGTCACGACCGTAGAAATCGTCGCAATTGATAACAGCAAACGGTTCCTTTATTACATCGGCACCCATCATTACAGCATGGTTGGTTCCCCAAGGTTTGGTACGGCCTTCGGGGCAGGTGAAGCCTTCAGGAAGGTCATCTATGGACTGGAATACCAGTTCGCAGGGAATATGGCCTTCGTATTTGGAAATAATCTTGTCGCGGAAGTCCTGTTCAAAATCTTTACGGATTACGAAAACGAGCTTGCCAAAACCGGCATTGATGGCATCGTAAATAGAATAATCCATGATAGTTTCGCCATTCGGTCCCAATCCGTCCAATTGTTTCAAGCCACCATAACGGCTGCCCATACCGGCTGCCAATAAGAATAAAGTTGGTTTCATATTAGTTATTATTTAAAAAGGTTAGTGTATCATAGTTGATAACGGTTGCAAATGTACAAAAATTTATGTCTGACAAAAGGGAGTTTTAGTTCATTCTTTACCACTATCCGTTCAAAAACGTACATTTAGAACGGATAACCGATGGCAAAATGCAGTGCCATACTATCCTTGAACTTAGGAATATTGTAATATCCCGACTTTCCGGTATCATACGGGTCGTGAAGCCCGATACCCAAATCCAGACGGAAAACAAGGAAGTCCAGGTCATAGCGTAAGCCGAATCCCGTACCCAAAGCAATCTGTTTCGGGAAATTCTTCAAGGTGAACTCACCGTTCGGGCGATTTTCGTCCTTACGCATCAGCCATACATTGCCGGCATCCAGAAACACCGCTCCATGCAAGTCGGCAATCATACGGAAGCGATACTCGATATTGGCTTCTATGCGAATATCACCCACGTGGTTGATATAGGTATATTTTCTGTCCGTCTCGGGAGGATAGCCGCCCGGACCTATACTGCGTGCAGAAAAGGCGCGCACACTATTGGCACCGCCGATATAGAACTGTTCCGTATAAGGTGCAGTCGTAGCGTTGCCATACGACCATATCACCCCTCCGGCAATACGCGAGGCTATCATTTGGTTCTTGTCTATCCGGTAATGGTACCTGAATTCCGAGTTCAGCTTCAGGAACTGTGCAAAAGGTACCCCGAAAAGCTTCTTTCCTTCCTCACTGAACGGCTTGCCGAAAATACGGTAGACGGCAGAAGTCAGGTTACCGGCCGACGCAACGGTGGTCTGCCACCAGATGGGGTTACGCTTGCCGCGCACGGAAGCGTTGTCATAAGTATAGGTGTACTCCATGGCAGGAATGAACTGGTCGCGCAAACTAACGTAGAGTGCCGGATTCTCGGCACGCAACGTATCGAAAGCGGCAGTAGGATTACGCAGCACATTGAATGTCAAACGGAAAGGAGTTATACTGTGCCTGGAAGTCGATTTGGGCTGGAAGTCATAAGTGACATTACCGCCAAAAGCCAGCAGCTTATAATACTTGGCACGGTTCATCTGGTCGGCATATAAACGGAAAGTCGTTGTAGCCGGGAAGTCATACTCACGGTCGCCCATCCTAGGAAACACCACGCGCGGAAAGATGAGAGAAGTGGAAATCCCCAGTTCATAGCTGTTCATCAGGGAAGAACTTGACTTGCCCGTCTGCCATTCGTACGAACCGTTCAACTTCACATTCCAGCTTTCACCGCCACCGAAGACATTGTTCTTCGTCACCGTAAAAGCGGCACCCGGTCCCGTCTGGTTATTGCTCTTCATGGTGACATTAAAATCCAACTCCGCATCGTAGGGTTTATCGAGCGCGGCAATGACCCTCACATCCAATGTATCAGACACAAACGCCGTATCACGCGGTATATACTGCATCTCCGCATAACGGAAAATACCGACGCTTGCCAGACGCTCCTGAATACGGGTCTGACGGTACAAACTATACAAACTCTGCATAGAACGCTGGCGGGCAATACCTGCGCTGTCCTGTATCTGACGTTTCCGCCGATAACCTTGATAGTTCAACCAACGGTAAAGCATGTTGGGACGTACCGGAGGTTTGTTGTAGTAATGTATGGTCAAGCCTTTGTAATCCATGCTGTCATTGGGTTCCTGCCCCTGCTTTCCAAGAAGATAGACGGATTTACGCCCCACACGGAACTGCTTCTCGGCTACCTTTGGCATACCGGGAACGGGAATCAAGCGCATCTGGACATGCCCATTGGGAACCATCATGGTATCGGCCTGATAGGTTAGGTAGTCGGGACGGAAATAATAACAGCCCACATTACGCAGCAGGGTACTGATACGGGTACGCTCCCCATCCAAATCAGCCACATTGAATTGTTCTCCCGAACTGATAAGGGAACGTCGGCGTCCCAGCTCCATAATGCGAGTGGTACGCTCGCTGAAACCACGATAATATACCGTATCTATAAAGTAGGGGTTACGCATGTTCACCGTATATTGCAACTTTGCCTTCAGCGAGTCCTTCGGGTCGATAAATGTCTTGTAGCTGACGCTTCCGTTGAAATAGCCATAATCGCGCAGCAAGTTAACCGCCGCCTTCTGGCGTATATCGGGATTCACCGTAGACATAAGCACCGGAGTGGCGGCAAATTTATTGAATATCCACTTTCCGAATCCCTTCTCATACTTCTGGAAACCATTGTAAATCCACAGTCCGAAAGGAAAGGGATAGCGGATAGTAGAGCTTCCCAGCAACGAATTGTTCGGTGCCGTAGCAAGGGCGGCTTCCACCTCTTCCATAGCAATCTCACCAACAGACGTTTCACTGCGGTTCAATACAATCATCGGCTTTTGGCCGGTATAGAGTATCTCCCCCTCGGGCAAGTGCTTCGTGGTGGAGCAACCTGCCAGAAATATCAATCCTGCAATATATAATATCAGTCGTTTCATATCACATTCCTACTTTTTCATATCGCTATTTTCAGCCTCCGGTTTTATCTTTTTCTTCCTGAAGATGAAGAGTTCACTCAATCGGTCCATCTTCCGGCGCAGCACAAGGCCGACACCCGTTTCGGTTATCTCACCGTCGAGTATGCTTTCGTAGTTTTTATTATGGAATACACGGACATATCGAGTACCCGACGCATCAAGACGGTATTCCAGCGATATATTGTCAATGAATGATTCCGCATCGTTCGTGGCATTGGCCCCGGTGGACACTTTTCCACCGATGACTATCTGTACGCGGTCGTTGAAGAAACGCTGGGAATAACGAAAACTGAAGTCTTTCTGCGTGTCACCCGTTTCAGCAGAGGTACGGTCTTCCACACCTACACTGATATTGGCACCTTTTATACCTCCCGCCAAGGAGTTTATCTGGCTCTGAAGCACTGAGTTCAAGGCGGCTCCCATTGACAAACCTCCTCCTTTGGCACCACTGTTCAGGTAAATACCCGTGGCAAGCATGGCAATGGCCTGCTTACTACGCTCTTCTGCACCCATTGCCTGCAGCTCATTCTCTACTGCGGCATCTTCGGGCGCCGAAATATCGAATATCAAATCGGGAGCGTCAAGCCTGTTCTTGATGGAAATGGAAACATCGAAGTTCACCATGCGCGAACCGTCCCCGTCACCATCGGCCACAGAAGCACGCATACGTTCCGTAGCCTTCAGACTCAGCGTAGGATTCATAATATTCCCCCGCCAATCCACATAACTGCCGGGATTGAACTGGAACTCCTTCAACGGGATGATAGGCAGCGAATATTTCATGACGCCACCCGAAAGGGTATAGCGTCCGGTAAGGCTCATATCCCCTTGGGGAGTATACTGCATATTCAAATCACCGCCACCTTCCAGTTCGATGTATTTGCTGCGGTCGGGACTCAAGTCAGCACGAAGACGGACAGCATCGTCAATATGGACGGACATATACATTTCCAATCCTCCCAAAGACATGGCAGGAACCTCATCTGCTTTTACCGACGTCGTATCGGTGAACGAGGTAAAGGTAACCAGCCCACTGAGACGGTCTTCCACCGTTAAAGGGGAATCGGTCAACACGTAGGTTACGTTGGTATTGCCCAGCAAATTCATGTTTCCACGCATCGTGAGCCCGTCAAGCGGCCCCTTCACCGTGGCATGCAAGTCGACGAACACCTTTCCATACACCAGACTTTCGCGGGTACGCGGTGCATCCAGCAACGTATAGTTCTCTGCCAGCAGATTGAGGTTGGCAGTAGGACGCTCCATATTCCGGAAATCAACCTTACCGTCAATCGTAAACGGATTCTTGCTGGTGGTATAAATGGCAAACTTATCAAATATCAACTGATTGTCCTTTATCTGTACCGGACGGTTGTCGAACCAGTAACGTGCTCCCGCCTGGCGTGCATAGACAGACACACTGTCCAAAACAATATCACCATGCATTTGAGGCTTGTCCAGCGAACCATAAATATAAAGCCCTCCATCAATATCTCCGGTAAAGGCCACCGTTTGGTCAGGGATGAATGCATTGGCCATCTTCAATGGAAAATGCTCGAAACGGGTGGACACTTCCAGGGTATCCTTTCCGTTCTTCTGCGTCAAGATACCGTCGGCGGTCATCACTTCTTCATTATCATATGTAAAATAGGTATTCAGATAGTGCGTATTCTTGTCGCCCGGCAACCAGGTAGCCCCCAGGCCGATGTCTCCAACCGGTTGGCGTTCGTAGGTCAGTTTCTCTACATTGGCTTCGGCGGACACCTGCAGGGAAGTGGCAGTCTGTATATAATTTGCTTCGGCGGAGAACAATCCCGTAAGCCGGGGCATATAAGGAAGTACCTCCGTAAGTTCATCCAGGCGCAATCGGCTCAGTTCTACGTTTATATTCTGCAAGGAAAGGGTATCATTCTTGTCGGATTGCATACGGAAACACAGACCATCGTCGCTGTCCATATCAATATTGGCATAGACGCGCATATTCTTATGCAGATAAATCCAGTTACTATTGTCCGCAAAGTGGAATTTACGGAAAGCGATAATCGGCTCGGCAGGAATAAGGTTCAGCAGCACACCATTACCGCGACCGTGTCCTTCGGTCAACGGACGGGCATTAATACCGAATAGAACACCGGTCTGCCCTTTTCCATTCACATAATCCACAGTCAGTTCCGCATCTTCATTACGGACTTCACCCGTCAGTGTGCTACGGAACACAAACTGCGGGTTCTTGGGACCGTTTATGACACCACCTTGCAACTTCATGCGGGCAGTATCCTGCTTCACTGTAAAAAATATCGTATCGAGCTGCAAGGAGTCCATGCGCAATCCGTGAACAGCTGTACGTCCATTGATACCGACTTGCGGAGTAAATCCGAAGCTCAGTTTGAAATCATTATAGGAAATACCCTTTGCAGCCAGGAAATAGCTGACGGGATTCTGGTTACCGGCTTCCAGATGCATGCCCGCTGAAGGAAGGACTTGGCGCAAAGCGGCATGGTCCAAACGCCGTTCATCAATCTGCTTTGTCAGGATAGAGACAAATTTATCCGACTGTTCCATCAACTTCTTCAACGTGCTGTGAGCGCGGAAACGCAGATTCAAGTCACCGGCATCAAGCCTCAACTTGAGAGAATCATGACGTGCCTCCGCTCCCATTGTAAAGGCAAACGGGTGTTGCAATGGTCGGGGCACCAAACCCAGCTTATGCAGATTCACCTCTTCCACATTTAAATCCAAAGCGCCATCCAGATAGTTGCGGTCAAGACGCATATCCGCATTTCCCTGCATCTTGAGAAGGACATTATCGCTGGCAAGACGGACGGTAGCAACGGATGACTTGAGTCCGGCATGCACATCTACACCGGAAATGTCCCAATGGCCATACTGTAGTTTTTCCAAGGAGGCATTCAAAGCGGCCACAGTTTTTCGTGATGCCACATCCACCCCTTGCCCCTTAGCGGACATCTTTGCCGTAAGAGTATAAATAGAGTCCTTGGGCAGGAAGTGATGCACCTGCAAGTTGTTGATGGCAAGGTCGGCATGGTAGGCTTCCGTAGCAAGATTATAGGCGGCGTCCAGATTCAAGGCACCTTCCTTCTCCTGCAGTTTCAGGGCAGCAGTGCACTGCGCCCCCTCCATACCGACACGTGCCGCAAGGTGCATACTGTCCGGCACAATGATGGAGCCATCGGGAGCAATGTCAGCTAGTCCGGTCAGGAAGTTCAAGTTCTGCGTATGCATTTCGAAGTCCATGCTTCCATTACGTTTCACACTGTCGGTCAAGCTCCAGAATTCTCCTCCCCCACTCAACGAAAAGGCTCCGGGCAGCTCAGCCGTAAAACGGGAAATCTGCATCTGCTTCAGGTTTCCTTCCGTACCGGCATGAATCACCAACGGACGGAACGGATAGGCTTCCTTGAAAGCTTCCGGCAAGCCACCGGCAAAAAGCAGTACATCCTGTTTGCCGATACGGGCATTGAAACGGGCTGTCAGACGGCCGGTGGTAGGTATATTTATCAGTTCCCAGTAAGTCTGTGCCGTAAGGTTCATCTCACTATGAGGTGTCAGCAACTTCAAAGAAGGGATACGGATAACGGTAGAATCGACAAACAACCGCCCGGTCAGGGAAGTTACACTCAAACCGGAACGCTCATACATGGAAAATTCCCGGATAACGGCATTCATATCTCTGCCGTAGTACATCACAGAATCAATGCCCAGGCGAATGTCGCGAAGAGCAATGTGCGAGGGGTCGAAGCCTATCGCACTCCCCGGGCCACCGGTATCATAATTGACAGAAGTTCCAGTCAGCAGGAATTTTCTCCAGCCATAGAACTGGTGTTTCAGGTCGGCAGCAGCGTCCGCAATCTCAGCATCTCCTATATGGGCTTTCAGCCCCATGGAGTCCAATGGCATCTGTAAATCGACCGAGACGTTCTTCAACTTCAGAGTATGGAGTGTGACTTTCCAGTTTAACGCAGTGTCAGTAGTGTCCTTGGGAGTCTCAGTGGTATCTGCAAGCATCACCTGCACATGGGTATCGCTCAATTCTATATTATTGAGGATGGCATCTTCTTTTGTAAGGTCTATGCCATGGCTTTCGAAAAAGAAATGCCCCAGTACTCCTTTGATGCACATACCTTCCATTAAATTGGAGGAGTTGACAGCAACTTGTTTCAAGGTAATGTCATCCACCTCCACTTTCCCTTTGAGCAAAGGCCATGCCTGTACCCGTACGTTCAAACTTCCAAGATTCAGCAAGGTATCGGGATGCTGCACATCAACAGCACTGTCGGCAGGCTGTACCACCAATACACCGCGGACCAACAAATTCAAAGGAAAGCGAAGGTCAATCCGCTCCACGGATATGTCCATACCCGTAGCACCTGATGCAATTGCCGTAGCCTGCTTCCGTATCAAATTCTGTACGGGAGGCACATAAAGCAATATCATCAATATTATAAACAGTATAATAGGAGTAAGCAACACCCACAGTGCTGTTCTCAACCATTTTCTTCTCATCGGAACGTCAATCTTTCATCGTATTTAAAAGTCCTACAAAGTAAACAATTTCTTTCGACATTTGGTTCCCGACAGAGAAAAATCACGTATTCTTCTCTGTTCCCCCATTACGGAAAAGCTGTTGCCTGAGTAATGACATCCTCTATCAAAACGAGGGCGGCAAGGGCGTGTTCTTTCAACTCTCCGGTAAAAGGCACTCCATGAGAAGTTTCCAACAGTTTCAGCAATGCAACCAGTTCCGCTGCTCCAATTAAAGTAAAGAGGGGAATCATTTTGTGGGAGACAGCAGCCATCTCGTCCACATCCTCATTCTCCACAGCCTTCTGCAAACGCTCCGCATTGAGGCGGGTTTCAGCCACAAAACTTTCCAGAATGGACTTTGCCGCCTCGGGGTCATCGACCGAAAAAGCAGTGAGCGAAGAGAATTTATACCCCGGGCAAGCCGAAGTTTCCGAAACTTCCATAACCTCCATCCCTTTGTCCTCCATATTCAATTCATGTAGCAATTCACTGACGGTAAACGGCTTATGCAGGCATCCGGCAAATCCATGCACCGTAAATTCCTCACGCTGCATGTCACTGCGGGCAGTGACAGCAATCACCGGAACAGACTGTGCTTGCGGTATGTTCGAAGCACGAAGCAGTTTCAGTAAATCAAAACCATTAATAGCAGGCATCTGCACATCAGTAAGCAGAACATCAAAGGTTGCAGTGCGCAAGGCATCCAGCAGTTCATCCAGTTGTAAACAAGAGACAGAATTTATACCACTCTGCTGAAGCATGGCGGCAGTAAGGGTAAGCTGAATACGGTCATCATCGATAAGGAGGACATTCTTCAGTGAAGAATGAGGAACGGGGAATGAAGAATTGCCATTCGGCGTGGCAGCACATCCCGATTCTTCATCCTTCATTCTCCGTCCTTCACTCCTTACGGGATAGATAGGAATATATATGGTGAAAGTGCTTCCCTTGCCTGGCACACTGTCTACATCAATCGTGCCTTCAAGCAACTGTACCAGCATACGGACAATGGAAAGTCCGAGTCCAAACCCCTCTTTACCCTGAGCACCCGGTAAGCGGGTAAACTCCTGGAAGATACGTTCCCGGTCGGCAGGTTCCATACCTTTACCGGTATCAGCAATGGCAACTACCAGTCGACGGTCCTCGTAACGGGCAGTCATGGTAACACTGCCTTGGTCCGTAAACTTCACGGCATTGGACAGCAAATTGTTGATAATCTGGCGCAGACGCAAGGGGTCGCAAATATAGGTACCGCCCAGCTCCGGGGCAATGTCGCAATGAAGCGCCAGTCCTTTGGCAGCCGTAAGTGGTTCAAAACTGACGTGTATCTCTTCAAGCAGGCGGGAAGGATGAAAGGTGACCCGGTTGATTTCGGCCTTGTTCAAATCAAGACGATGGAAGTCGAGCAAATCAACGACCAGCTTCAGCAGATGTTCCGATGAGGTTTTCATATTGTCCAGATAGAACCGCTGACGCTCATCCACCGTCAGACGGGAAAGCAAGTCGGCATAGCCCATAATAGAACCGAGCGGGGCTTTGAAATCATGGGTAATGGCAAGCATCAGTTTTTCACGGACAGCGAGTAAATCCTCGGCACGACGACGGGCCTCTTCCAACTCACGACGGTAACGGTTGCTTCGGGTTATGTCGCGGCCGATGATAATAAGAAAAAAAGCGGAAAGCAACACCGCACCTACGGCAATGCCACTGATAATCTTGGCCGAACGGCGTCGGACCGCTTGTTGATACTCGGCTTCCGTCCGTGCACGCAGCAGAGTTTCCGTCTCGTAATCTTTCAGCAAGCTGTCAATACGAGCGGTCAGCATATGGTCCAAGCGTTGCAGATAGCGTTTACGTCGCTGTATAACAGTGTTTACAGCTTTTTTCTGCTGGGCCACGGCACGCAGTTTCTCATGCAAAGAATCGGCCGGATTATAGGGTTCAATCACCGTATCCGTTGCAAATTCAAGGGAGGTCTTTACCTGGATAGCCGTATCTTTCTTTGGGGGGACAAACACTTCACCCAAACGACGGAAAAACCCCTTCTTCCGAGGGCGTGTCACGACGGTATCCCGATGTGTAATGATACGGTGCTGCACACGCTGCTGGGTCACTACCGAGTCCTGCTGGGCAATTATCTGCTCAATGTCACTGGTGGATACCATGCTGTCATTCGCCTCACTCAGCGTGCGCAGCATTTTTATCGTATTGGTATCCTTCTCGCGTATCAAAGCAAGCACGCTGTCTGTCCATTGTACATCGCGGTCATCAGTAAGAATAAGGTTCTCCATTTCCCGGTGTACGAAAAACAAGGAAAAAAACAATACCGCCAGCAACAAAGTGTAGCCTACGGCAATCTTTACTTTGGAGACATTATTCATACTATCAAATCCTTTCCCTGGTCTGTTTACGGAACCTCAACCACAGCATCACTCCCGCACTGGTCAGTCCGAACGGGAAAGCCATCCAGACTCCCGTCAGCCCCCAACCGAAAACGAAACCGCAAAGGTACCCTACGGGCAAAGATATAATAAAATAGGATATAAATGCAATAATCATCATCGGTTTCACATCCGAGATGCCGCGCAGGGCATTGGCAAAGTTAATCTGCAACCCATCGCCGAACTGGTAAACCAAGAACGGGAAGAAGAGAGCGGCAACCATGCCAGACACTTCCGCATTGTCCGTAAACCATCCCCCTACCTGACCGCGAAGCGCAAAGACGATACCCAGCAACACCACCTCCATACACAGGATGATGTGAAGGCCGGCATACGCCGAGCGGCGCACATTCTGCCCGTCTCCCTGCCCCTTGAAGTTGCTGACACGCACGGCAACCGCAGCGCCCATGCCATAATACATCATGAAGGTGAACTGAGAGATAGTAAGCATTATCTGATGCGATGCTAGGGCAAGTGTCCCCAGCCAGCCCACCATGACGACGCTCAGACTGAAGGAAGCGGTCTCCATACCCATCTGCATACCCACGGGCCAGCCCAGTGCATTGAGCTTCCTGAACATCGGCATCGACCACCCCAGCCGCATGAAGCCGAGCCTGTAACGGATAAACCGGCGGCCGCGAAGCACAATCGCCGCAAAGACCACCACCATCACAATGCGGGAGAACAAGGTGCTGATACCCGCACCAAGCAGTCCCATCTCCGGAAAGCCCAGCTTTCCATTGATAAGTATATAGTTTCCTACGATGTTAAGCGCATTCCCTCCGAGCAGAATCCACATGGCCGTCTTGGTATCGGTGATGCCGTCCGTAAACTGTTTGAAACCGTTGAACAGCATGACAAAGACCAGTGAAGCAAGCAACACCAGATAGTAAGGCTTGATTAGAGGCAGCAATTCTCCGGGCTGTCCCAGCCGCTCCACATTGAAATAGAGAACAGCCATGACAAGAGTCAGCAACAAAGCCACCAGCACATTGGCAACCAGGCTACACCGCAACGCCTGCCCTGCCTCGGCAAAGCGGCGGTTACCGTAGAAGCCCCCTACAACCGGTGTCAGCCCGTAGCTGAAGCCCGTACTGAAAATAATGCAAAGAGTAAACAGATTGTTTACGAAAGAAGCGGCACCCAGTTCCTCCGTGCTGTGATGCCCAATCATCAGCGTATCGGCAAAACCAAGCACAATGACTCCCAACTGCCCCACCACAATGGGTAGCCCCAGGAGAAGCAATGCTTTATAGTGCTGCTTATACGTATCAAATAATTTTTTCATACTAAAGGTTTTCTTTTTGGTAATAAAGCACAATCCCGTTTTCATCGCGGAAGGTCTGTTGGGCGACCCTATGAAGCTGTTCTGCCGTCACAGAGCGGTAATTGTCCACTTCACGGTCTATGTCTTCTGCCTGTCCGGTCAGTTCAAACCAGGCAAGATTCGTGGCAACATTCAGATAATTGATGTTGCCGAATATCTGTGTAGACTCAAACTTGTTCTTTACTTTCTCCAATTCTTGTTCTCCAACAAACCCGGATTTCAACTCTTCCAACTCTTTCCGGACAGCAGCCTCGGCTTGCTCCAAAGATACGCCTGCAGATGGTTTTCCACTGATATGCAGCAGTCCGGCATCCCGTGTACCAGAGATATAGGCATCGAGACTGGAAAAGAGCTTTTGCTCCTGCACCAGCCTGCGGGTCAAGCGACTGGAACGTCCATTGCTCAGAATATCCGACAGAATATCGAAGGCATAATAATCGGCATCCTCACGGCTGCACATGTGATAAGCCATGAACAAAGCATCCAGAGGAACATTCCGTTCCACCGTCTGCCGGCGTTCCGCCGTCTGCACAACTTCTTGCGGTAATTGCCTTACGGGCACATTCCTACGGGGAATGGGAGCAAACCATTTTTCTGTCAGCCTAACCGTTTCTTCCCACGAAATATTTCCGGTAACGGCCAGCACTGCATTATTAGGTGCATAAAAACGAAAAAAGAATTCCTTTACCTCGTCCAGCGTGGCATTGGCAATGTGAGAGAGGTCTTTCCCGATAGTAGGCCAGCGATAAGGATGCGTTTGATAAGCCAAAGGACGAAGCAGATGTCCCACATCACCATACGGCTGGTTCAAGCAACGTTGTTTAAATTCCTCCATCACTACCGCACGCTGCACTTCAAGACTTTGCTCACTGAATGCCAGTTCCAGCATGCGGTCGGACTCCAGCCAGAAGCCGATTTCCACATTCGATTTTGGAACCGTCAGGTAGTAATTGGTTATATCATTATTGGTCCATGCATTATTCTCCCCGCCTGCCAATTGCAAAGGAGCGTCATAATCAGGAATATGCACCGAACCTCCGAACATCAGATGCTCGAACAGATGGGCAAAGCCCGTATGCTCGGGATGTTCGTCACGGGCACCCACGTCATAAACAATATTCAAGGCAACCATCTGCGTGCTGGTGTCCTCATTGTGCACCAACCGCAGACCGTTGTCAAATATCTTTTTGTTTATCTTCATAAAATGGAATGACAGAATCTATCATCAATCTATCACTGTCACTTTTTTAATAACCACATCCTCTTCGGGACGGTCGTTACGGTCAGTCTTGACCTTCTGTATTTTATCAACAATATCCATACCTTCCAGCACTTCACCGAACACGGTATATGCACCGTCCAAATGTGGAGTACCGCCCACGGTAGTATAAGCCTTCACCTGCTCGGGGGTAAACTTGAACTCCAGTTCCTTGGCAACCTGAGCCTCTGCCTGCGCAATCAAGGAATCTTGCAAATCCATCAGACCGTCCTGGTCATTATTCTTGCGCATCTTGTAGATTTCCTTCATGTGTTTCTGCGCCAACGCGTTGAAAGCATTGTTCAAGCGCATCTGATTCATCTGCTGTTCCATCCCCAGCAAGGTAGAGTCATTATACACTTTTCCGGTCACAATGTAGAACTGGCAGCCGGATGATGCCTTGTCAGGGTTCACCTCATCACCCTGGCGTGCAGCCGACAAAGCACCTTTTTTGTGAAAATACTTCGGATAAACAAATTCGGCAGGAACGGTATAACCCACGTCGCCTGCCCCCAGCATCTTGCCTTTCGGAGCCTTCTTCGATTCCGGGTCACCTGCTTGTATCATAAAGTCCTTGATGACACGGTGGAACAGCGTACCTTCATACGTGCCGTCTTCCACCAGCTTGATAAAGTTATCACGATGTTTCGGGGTTTCATTATACAGTTTCACGGTGATGTCACCCGCACTTGTTTCAATCTTCAGCTTCGTTTCTTTTTCCATATCTTCCTCTTTCTTTTGTCCCGGCTTGCAAGCAGTCAGACCGCAAACCAGTATAGTTAATAATACAATAAGATTTCTTTTCATTTTGTTTTTTATTTAATTTAAGTTTGCAAATATACTAAAATCAGACAAAAGCACTTACCTTTGCCTACATAAAAGAGATAAAAGGCTAAAGCAATGACATCCATATTAATTGTAGAAGATGATATTACTTACGGCATGATGCTAAAAACATGGCTCGGCAAAAAAGGTTTCCAAGTAACCTCTGCCAGCAACATTGCCCGTGCTCAAAAACATATTGAGTCGGAAACCGTAGACTTGATATTGTCTGACCTGCGCCTGCCCGACAAGGATGGCATTGACTTATTGAAATGGCTGGGCGAACACGGCCTGCAAATACCGCTTATCATCATGACAGGATACGCTGACATACAGTCGGCCGTCCAAACCATGAAACTGGGAGCCTGCGATTACATTGCCAAGCCTGTGAACCCGGACGAATTACTGAAAAAAATAGGCGAAGCCTTGAATGCATCATCCTCCGCTTTGAAACAGATGATGCATTCGTCCCGAACAGATGATGCGTTTACCCCAAACAGACCATCCGTTTCACCCAAACAGACGATGCATTCCGACAAGATGAAAAATCAGCCTCTGAAGGGTGCAGAAGGCTCATTGTCCTCCTCCGACTTCCTCGAGGGAGAGAGCGACGCAGCCAAACAACTCTACAATTATGTGAAACTGGTTTCACCTACCAATATGTCTGTACTCATCAATGGTGCCAGCGGAACGGGCAAAGAATACGTAGCTCACCGCATCCACCAGCTCAGCAAGCGTGCCGACCAGCCGTTTGTAGCCATCGATTGCGGTTCTATTCCCAAAGAATTGGCCGCTTCGGAGTTCTTCGGGCACATAAAGGGTGCCTTTACCGGCGCACTGACCGACAAAACGGGCGCTTTCGTCGAAGCCAACGGCGGTACCATCTTCCTGGATGAGATAGGCAATCTGAGCTATGAAGTGCAAATACAGTTGCTGCGTGCTTTGCAAGAGCGCAAGATACGTCCGGTAGGTTCAAACAAAGAGATAAGCGTGGATGTACGTCTGGTATCCGCCACCAACGAAAATCTGGAGCAAGCCATCGAAAAAGGGGCGTTCCGTGAAGATTTATATCACCGTATCAATGAATTCACCCTACGTATGCCGCAACTCAAAGACCGCCGTGAAGACATCCTGCTCTTTGCCAATTTCTTTCTGGACCAGGCCAACCGCGAAATGGACAAGCAACTGACCGGCTTTGATGACAAGGCATCCCGCGCCCTATTGGAATATCCCTGGCCCGGCAATCTACGCCAAATGAAGAATATGGTACGCCGTGCAACCTTGCTGGCACAAGGCAAATTCATTACTATCAACGAACTGAATGAACTGAAAGGACCCGCACCGGGCATCATCGGTATCCCTCTCCGCAATGAGGAGGCAGAGAAGCATCAAATCATCGAAGCCTTGCGGCAGACGGGAAACAACAAGAGCCGCGCTGCACAACTGTTGGGCATTGACCGCAAAACGCTGTACAACAAGTTGAAGCTTTATAACATATCCGACTAAAGGGTGTGGAATTATTCCACACTCCCCTCCACACATTCCACACTTTTCCACACTATGCCACACTTTGCACAGAAACATATATCACTAACTATCAGAACATTATCCAACACACACTCTTTCTGGCACACCATTTGACCTATATTAGACGTAAGCAACAAGCGCTACAACAAGCAAGCACTTAGACTTAACAATAAGATATACCAACCTAAAAGCAAATGAATTATGAAAAAATTAGTATTAGTAGCAGCCCTGTTTATGTTTGTTTGTGGCGGAACGTTCTTGGCTCAAGCTAAGGCTCCGGTAGAACAGCCGAGTAAGACAACAACCTTGTCTAACGACACTGTGGTAACGGATACTTTGCAGAAAGCCGAGAACGTCCAAGACACAGCAAAAGTGGCCCAATAACAGTAAGCACACTACAACAAAAAAGCCGTTTCCTCCTTGTCTATTCTGGGAAACGGCTTTTTTTATTATCAATTGTTAATTAAAACATCACCAATGTCTTTCCGGATAAAGGTCATTCCACCATGCCGGACTATCCTGCAGCCAGCGGGCAAACCAAGCCATAATTGAATTGTGCCACAATTCACGTTTTGCATAATCAAGTACAAAATGGTTTTCACCATCTACGGTAATAAATTCCACCGGCTTACCCAATATCTTCAGCGCATTATACAATTGGATACTTTCACCGATAGGCACGTTTGTATCTACCGTGCCATGCAGCAACAACAGAGGGGTATTAATCTTGTCCGCATTGAACAATGCTCCATGCTTCGTAAACAAATCGGGATTATTCCAAGGATAGCTATCGGCTGCCGCAACAGAGTTATAGGAATATCCCCAATAACCCTCGCCCCAATAGCTCGTTACATTGCTGATGCCAGCATGCGAGGCAGCGGCAGCAAACATATCCGTCTTAGTCTGCAGATACATCGTCATGAATCCTCCATAAGAGGCACCCAGGCATCCGATACGTTTATCGTTGACAAACGGATGGGCTGCACAGAATTTCTTCGTACCTTCAATGATCTCATCGGCCGTACGCTCACCCCATGCATTGACATGGCGTGCAGAGAACTCCTGGCCGTACCCGATGGCACCACTGGGCTGGATAACATAAACCACATAGTCACGTGACGCAAACAACTGTGCACAGTACGGGGAAGTTATACCGCGGGTTGTAGGAGTCGTTCCTCCATAATAGTATACGATAAGCGGATACTTCTTGTTCGGGTCAAAAGACGGCGGCAGACAAACCATTCCCTTTATCTCCGTACCGTCCGAAGCTGTAAAGTTCCACTCTTCCATCTGTCCCAGCTCAATCTTATCGAGGATGGGCTTCATGGGATTGGCAAGCAGGGTAGAAACTTTTTTCTTCGTGTCGTACGTATAAGCTACGCCCGTGCTGGTGTTTCCTCCGCCCACATAGGCAGCCACAACCGGATTGTCATTGGCCAGCGTGAAGGAAGTAATCACATCTTCTTCAAGCGGAAGCATTTCAAAGCCGCCCGTCTTCGGAACATAACGGTAGATATGCCTGCAATCCCCATCAGTCGTATCGAAATAGATACATCCGTCCACACGGTTCCACTGCACGAGAGACACCGTAGGATTGAAATCGCGCGTGATAGCCTGCACTTTCTTTGTAGCCAAATCCATAATGAATGCTTGGGTATCAAAGTCATTGGCTATGGGATGTTCACCGCAATTCTTGCCAATGCCTCCGAAAGCAGACGGACTGCCCGTCACCAGAAGCTGCTTCCCGTCCGGAGAGTAAGAAGCACTTCCCAGATAAGCATCCCAGGCGACCAGCGTATCTGCCTGCAAGGTGGTCAAATCAATCTCGAAAAGAGAAGAGAGGGAGAAAGGGCATCGAGTGATGTCCGGCTTGGAAGTGCTGCACAACAGTTTCTTGCCATCCGGGGAAATATCATTCAGATAGACGTTGTGACTACCGTAGGTCAGGCGCTCGGAAAGTCCCGTCGCCACATCGTATTTCATGAGATAATAGCGGTCACGAGAATTGGGGATACGGTCGTCCGGATGCAAGAGACGTTTCAACGGGCCACTCACCTTTTCGCCCTCGTCCGTGAGCATATAGATAAGATAGTCTTCTGTAGGAGACCAGCTGAAATATCCTTCGGGAACATTCTTCAGCAGCACTTCCTCACGCATCGTGGCGGGATCGAACACAACCAGGTCATTCTGCTCCTCGCCCATAACCGTATAATAGAGCTTGTTGCTGTTGGGCATCCAGTTCATCTTTTCATTGGCATTGGGCAATATCACCCGGCCGGTCTTTACCTCGGTCAGCTCACAACGGGTCCTGGAACGCTTCACGTCGTAATTGTCCGAATAGCGGGTCAGCAGATACTTGCCGTTGGGCGAAAGAGAAACCCTGCTCGCTCGGGAGCCGAAATTGGTGTTGAACAAAGAGAAACGTCTCTTCATGTCCGGTGCCATCCGGCAGGCTACATCGGCAAAGTCCTTTTCCTTTTCAAATTCGCATTTCAGCATCGGCTGCATCTTGTCGTCCGCGCTTGAAAGCAACTTGATGACAATCTCATAATCCGCTTCGGGGTCCATACGCAAACTGACAGCCGTAGGACGGACCTGCGACAAGCTGTCCTCCGCTGTCTCCTTGACTTGCTTGGATTCACCGTTTACAAACACCTCAAAACGGGCAGGAGAATATACATTCAGCTTGCCCTTCATGAAACGCTCCGCACGCAGATTGGTAGCAAACAGATAGAACAGATTGTCCTTGTCCGCCTTTGCCACAGTTACATATCCAGCCGTATCAGCAACCATACGTTCGTACCGACCTCCGTCGAAGTCGAGACTGACCTTCGTCTTCAGAAGATTGCCGGTAGTAAACTTGTCTCCCTTGAAGTTGATACTATCGCCCTGGAGGGGAGTGCGCACCGTAACGGCCGGACGCACGTTATACTCAGCAACTCTTTCCTGAGCTTGGGCAGCCAATCCCGCAAGGAGCAGCAAACCCGACAAAACTGTGATTTTCTTCATTACTGTAAGATTAAATCGTTTCAAAACCATTCCATAAATTTCCGGGAGGAACGGGCGCCTCCACTTCTATCAGTTCTTTGGACACCGGATGCACAAAACGGATATACCGCGCATGCAGACAGATGCTGCCGTCGGGATTGGAGCGGGGCGAACCATACTTCAAATCTCCCTTGATGGGACAGCCCATCTTTGCCAACTGACAACGTATCTGGTGATGGCGTCCGGTTTTCAAATCTATTTCCAACAGATAATAGTTCTGCGACCGCCCGATGAGCCGGTAATGCAAAATCGCTTTCTTGCTGCCCGGCACCTCCTTGTCGTATGCATAACTCTTGTTCTGTTTCTCATTTCGCACCAGATAGTTCACCAATTCCCCCTCTTCCTCGCGGGGCAAGTTCTTCACTACTGCCCAGTAAGTCTTCTTCACCTCGCTATTCTTGAACATCTCGTTCAGACGCGACAGTGCCTTACTGGTCTTGGCAAAAACAACAAGACC
>ENA-OPBO01001181-OPBO01001181.1-human-gut-metagenome-genome-assembly--contig:-NODE-1181-length-19238-cov-5.167231_pt1 | contig 19238 bp, 21 predicted proteins | sample MGYA00241071_ERZ501458 | MGnify/ENA primary metagenome ERZ501458 (study PRJEB25962, sample SAMEA2042509) | human gut metagenome | biome: human gut; feature: human-associated habitat; material: faeces... | reverse complement strand
TATCAGCTCCAGACCTTGACGAGCTGAAACGACGCTGTGATGAGGTCAAGGACTTCTACGACGACCTCAATGTAAAGTTAGTCCGTCCTGCTGGGGATATGCTGGGGCTTCACTCTGAATTTCTCCCCGCCAGCAAGCGTTACATCAATGACTATGTGCAGTATGTGAAATCCGACTTCTTGGCAGGTCTTGGCTTCGGAGCGACCCAGCAGTTAGGAGAAAATACAGGTATCTATATCGGCTATTCCGTGGACACAGGAAGAAACGTCTATTTACAACCGTCCCTTGCTTCACAGGGTATCAAGGGGACAGTCACCAATGCTTTAGCGTCTGCCTTTGTCGGTTCGCTGGGCGGTGGGAAGTCATTCTGTAATAATCTTATCGTCTACTATTCCGTCCTCTTTGGCGGGCAGGCGGTCATTCTCGACCCTAAGAGCGAGCGTGGGAACTGGAAAGAAACGCTCCCAGAGATAGCCCATGAAATCAATATCGTCAATCTTACCAGCGATAAGGAAAATGCAGGGCTTCTTGACCCGTTCGTGATTATGAAGAACGTAAAAGACGCTGAAAGTCTGGCGATAGACATTCTCACATTCCTTACGGGGATTTCCTCTAGGGACGGTGAGAAATTCCCTGTCCTTAGAAAAGCGGTGCGAGCCGTGACCCAGAGCGATCAGCGAGGACTACTCCATGTGATAGACGAGCTACGCAGAGAGGACACGGCGATAGCCCGCAATATTGCCGACCATATCGACAGCTTTACGGACTATGACTTTGCACATCTGCTGTTCTCTGACGGTTCAGTGTCTAATGCTATCAGCTTGGACAATCAGCTCAATATCATACAGGTGGCAGATTTGGTACTCCCAGACAAGGACACGACCTTTGAGGAATACACGACCATAGAACTGCTGTCCGTGGCTATGCTGATTGTCATTAGTACCTTTGCCTTAGACTTCATTCATTCAGACCGCAGTATCTTTAAAATAGTGGATTTAGATGAAGCGTGGGCGTTCCTCAATGTGGCGCAGGGAGAAACCCTCTCAAACAAGCTGGTGCGTGCGGGACGTGCTATGCAGGCAGGCGTGTACTTCGTCACGCAATCCTCTGGGGACGTGTCCAAAGAGAGCCTAAAGAACAATATCGGTCTGAAATTCGCTTTCCGTTCTACGGACATCAACGAGATAAAGCAGACCCTTGAATTTTTCGGTATCGACAAGGACGACGAGAACAACCAGAAACGACTTCGTGACTTGGAGAACGGACAATGCCTGCTTCAAGATTTGTACGGGCGTGTGGGCGTGGTGCAGATACACCCTGTCTTTGAAGAATTACTGCACGCCTTTGATACCAGACCGCCCGTGAAAAGCGAGGTGGAGTGATGAAAGATAGGATAAAGGGGCTTCTGACAAGAAAGAAGCTCTTTCGTTTTTTCAAGATAGCTGTGATTGTGGTACTGACGACCATTGCCCTGCTCTCCCTCTTAGGGACGGTGGCACACGCTTCTGGGCTGGTAGATGATACCGTCAATGCGGACAACCTGTATTCACAGTACCCGTTGGAGAATTACCAGCTTGACTTCTATGTGGACAATAGCTGGGGCTGGCTTCCGTGGAACTGGCTGGACGGTATCGGGAAATCCGTACAATACGGGCTTTACTGTATCACCAATTTTATCTGGACTATCAGCCTGTATCTAAGTAACGCCACAGGGTACGTCGTCCAGCAGGCGTATAAGCTGGACTTCATCAACGACATGGCAGACAGTATCGGCAAGAGCATACAGACCCTAGCGGGCGTGACGGAAAACGGCTTTGGAAGTACGGGCTTCTATGTGGGCTTCCTGCTTCTCATTATCCTTATCGTGGGTATCTATGTAGCCTACACGGGACTGATAAAGCGAGAAACCAGCAAGGCATTACACGCCGTTATCAATTTCATTGTGGTGTTCGTGCTGTCCGCTTCCTTTATTGCCTACGCTCCCGACTATATCAAGAAAATCAATGACTTTTCTTCGGACATTTCCACGGCTTCGCTGGATTTGGGGACAAAAATCATGCTTCCCGACAGCGACAGTGCGGGAAAAGACAGCGTGGACTTGATAAGGGACAGCCTGTTTTCCATACAGGTACAACAGCCGTGGCTACTTTTGCAGTTTGGGAACAGCGATATAGAGGAAATCGGGGCTGACCGTGTGGAAGCTCTGGTATCAGTCAGTCCGTCCGCAGACGACGGGGCGACCCGTGAGGACGTGGTGAAAACGGAAATCGAGGATAACGACAATGACAATCTGACGATACCGCAGGTCATCAACCGTCTGGGAATGGTGTTCTTCCTGCTCATCTTCAATCTGGGGATTACGATATTCGTTTTTCTGCTTACAGGCATGATGATATTCTCCCAGATATTATTTATCATCTTCGCTATGTTCCTGCCTATCAGTTTTTTACTTTCTATGATACCCAGCTATGAGAACATGGCGAAACAGGCAATCGTGCGAGTGTTCAATACGATTATGACAAGGGCAGGCATTACCCTTATTGTCACGGTGGCTTTTTCCATTTCCAGTATGTTCTACAACATCTCTACCGATTACCCGTTCTTTATGATTGCGTTCTTACAGATAGTGTGCTTTGCGGGTATCTACATGAAGCTGGGCGACCTTATGAGTATGTTCTCCCTCAACGCTGGGGACAGCCAGAGCATGGGACGCAGGATATTCCGTCGCCCTTATCTGTTCATGCGACACAGGGCTAGGCGTATGGAACACCGTATCGCAAGGGCTGTCGGTGCTGGAAGCGTTGCTGGTGCGGTGGCTGGTACAGTAGCAGGAACAACCATGAATGACGGTTCTGGGAAATCTACTAGAGCTGGTACGGGCAGAAAAGAACGCCGAGAAAATACTTCTTTTGGAAGCCGAGCGGGTTCAGCCATAGGTGCGGTGCTTGATACAAAAAACAAGGTCAAGGACAAGGCAACGGCTGTCAAGGAGAATATCAAGGATATGCCGACCCAGACCGCCTATGCCCTGCACTCTGTAAAGGAAAAGGCAAAGGAAAATGTGTCCGACTTCAAGCGTAGCATTGCGCAGGGACAGGAAACCAGACAGAGCGAGCGTGCCGATAAGCTCCAACAGCACAGACAGAATATCGCTGACAAGCGTATGGAGCTTCAAAAGGCACAGGAAGCAAAACAGGCTGGAAGAACGACGGACGGATCAGCGACAACAGGAGCTACCCGTCCCCATGACAGACCTGTGACTGCTTCTCCTGCGTCAAAGACAGATACAGGAAAAGCACAGGAAATCAAGCGTCCTGTCACTACGGACAAGGTACATACCGAGCCGACGAAAGCACAACCTGTCAAGGAGCGTCCGCTTGCTTCAAAATCTGCTGAACCTGTATTGCAGAAACACGGAACAAGGCTCAATGGTGTAGAGCTGAACCAGCAGACCACCAGAAAAGAGCGAACCATCAAGAAAGCGACCCTAAACATGACAGGAAAGAAAGGACATAAGAAATGAAGCTAAGACATATCGCCCTTATCGGCAGTCTGTTTCCCTTTCTTCTTGCGATAGTGCTTTTCTTTGGTGTGCTTATCAGTGCCGAGGACGACGACGGGGGCGGTGGTTCTTCCTCATGGGTAACGGGCATGAACCTGTCCGCAGAGGTCTTGAAACATCAGCCTATGGTAGAGAAATACGCTAAAGAGTACGGCATATCCGAGTACGTCCCCTATCTGCTGGCAATCATACAGGTGGAAAGTGGCGGGACAGCCGAGGACGTTATGCAGAGTTCCGAGAGCATGGGCTTACCGCCTAATTCCCTTGATACGGAAAGTTCAATCAAGCAGGGGTGCAAATATTTTGCGTCCCTGCTTTCTTCAGCAGAAAATCAAGGCATAGAGGATATAAACGTGGTGGTACAGTCCTATAACTATGGCGGTGGCTATATCGGCTATGTGGCTAAGAACGGGAAAAAGCACAGCTTCACGCTGGCAGAGAATTTCGCCCGTGACAAGTCTGGCGGGAAGAAAGTCACCTACACGAACCCTATCGCTGTCGCCCGCAATGGTGGCTGGCGTTATGGGTACGGCAATATGTTCTATGTGGAGCTTGTCAGCCAGTATCTTACTGTCAGTCAAGTATCGGGCGAGCTGGCACAGAAGATAATGAATGAAGCTCTGAAATATCAAGGCTGGGACTATGTGTACGGCGGGAGCAATCCTAACACTTCTTTTGACTGTTCGGGACTGGTTCAATGGTGCTATGGAAAGGCTGGTATCAGTCTGCCGAGAACGGCACAGGCACAGTATGACGCTACCCAGCATATCCCGCTTTCACAGGCACAGGCTGGGGATTTGGTGTTCTTCCACAGTACCTACAATGCGGGAACGTATGTAACGCACGTCGGTATCTATGTAGGAAACAATCAGATGTACCACGCTGGCGACCCGATAGGTTACACCGACCTTACAAGCTCCTACTGGCAACAGCACCTTATCGGGGCTGGCAGAATTAAGCAATAGAAAGAAAGGAATGGAAATATCATGTTCAAGAAGAAAGAAAAACCGATAAAGGAAAAGAAAGTCCGCACTATGAAAGTGGGGACGCATAAGAAGTCCGTCATTGCCCTCTGGGTGGTGCTTATCGCAAGCGTGAGCTTTGGTGTGTATAAGAACTTTACCGCTATCGACCAGCACACCACGCATGAGATAGAAACCATACAGCTCCGCTTGAATGACACCAACGGGATAGAAAATTTCGTGAAGAATTTCTGTAAATCCTACTACACATGGAGCAACAGCAAGGAAGCAATCGAAGCAAGGACACAGGCTATCAGTGCCTATCTGACACAGGAATTGCAGGATTTGAATGTTGATACGGTAAGGACGGATATACCGACCAGCTCCACGGTCACGGATGTACTTATCTGGGACGTGGAACAGTTTGGGGAGAACGCTTTTTCTGTTACCTACGAAGTAGATCAGCAGATAAAAGAGGGCGACCAGACAAGGAACGTATCAGAAACCTATACCGTGACCGTTCATGTGGACGCTGACGGGGATATGGTTATCATACAGAACCCTACCCTTGCCCCCGCTATGGAAAAATCCAGCTATGAACCAAAGGCACAGGAAGCAGACAACAGCGTGGACGCTGATACGGTAAATGACGCTACGGCGTTTCTGGAAACATTCTTTAAGCTGTACCCGACCGCAACGGATAAGGAGCTTGCCTACTATGTAGAGGGAAACGCTCTTGAACCGATAAACGGGGACTATCTCTTTTCCGAGCTAGTAAACCCAGTATTTACAAAGGACGGAGATAATGTGAATGTCAAGGTATCTGTGAAGTTCATTGATAACCAGACAAAGGCAACACAGGTATCACAGTATGAGTTGACGCTTCATAAGGATAGTAACTGGAAGATAATAGAGTAAAACCAGTACTTGTTTTTTTATTGTTCGAGTTGTATAATAAGTAGGAAATGTTATACGATTTTAGAGAGGAGCGAGTTCATGTCTGATGAAAACAAAAAAACAAAGAATGATAAATTTGTCGGCTCTGTGAAAGTAGGTCCAAAGGGACAGATTGTTATACCCAAAGAAGCAAGAGAAATGCTAAATATCAGTACAGGTGATACTTTGGTCTTATTAGCAGACGCAAAACAAGGTATCGCTGTTCAAAAATATGAGGTTTACAAAGATTTTTTTGAACAAGTGTTTAACTCTGGGCAATCACCTACGAAGTCAGAATAAATTAAATTATTAAGACGGTGCTTTTATGGCACCGTCTTTTTTATAACTTTTAGCAAAAAGTAGGAAAAGTAATACTTTTCTATTGACGTTTTACTCTGCTGGTGTTAATATTGGTATAACAAGTAATACTTGTTATACCAAAAGGAGGAGATATAGTGAATAGAGATGTTACAGAACACTATTCCCACAATGGACGATATTTAGGCACCTTAAAAGTGGGAACAAAAGGACAAATTCTTATTCCAAAAGAGGTAAGGGATTTCTTTGGTATTCATATCGGCGAGCTATTAGTGTTACTTGCTGATAAAGACAAAGGAATTGCCTTACAGAAAATGGACGGTTGTAACGAAGCGTTTCAAATGGCATTTCAAAAGGAGGACAAAGAATGAATGCAATAGAAATTAGAGATTTAACAAAGCGATATGGAAATTTAACAGCAGTTAATTCTCTTTCGCTTAATATCAAACAAGGAGAATTTTTCGCAATGCTTGGTTCAAATGGTGCAGGAAAAACAACAACTATTAAAATGTTGAGCTGTCTGACAGAGCCAACAAGTGGTGATGCCCTTATGTTAGGAAACAGTTTGAGAAAACAGGCAGATAAAGTAAAAGATATTATCAACCTTTCTCCACAGGAAACAGCCGTTGCACCAAAGCTGACAGTTAAAGAAAATCTGATGATGATTGCCCGCTTACATGGTAGTTCTAAACAGGAAGCAAGGGAAAAAGCCGACAAAATCATGGAAACTTTTGAACTAACTGACCGAAAAAATGACAGAGCAAAACAGTTATCGGGTGGCTGGCAGAGAAAATTAAGTATCGCAATGGCTTTGATAAGTAATCCTAAAATTCTTTTCCTTGATGAACCGACAATCGGGCTTGACGTAAGAGCAAGACGAGAATTATGGGGAACAATGGAAAAATTGAAAGGAAAATTAACTTTGATTTTAACAACACATTATCTTGAAGAAGCAGAGGAATTAGCTGACCGTATCTGTATTATGGATAAGGGTGTTGTGCAGGTTCTTGGTACGGCTGATGAAATTATCAAGGTATCTGGTGCTAGAAATTTTGAAGAAGCATTTTTGATGTATACAGAAAGGGGTACTGAATTATGAGATTTACTATTTTTACAGGACGTAATTTTAAAGAAATTGTGCGAGATCCCATGAGTATTCTCATGTGTCTCGGATTTCCTGTTTTGCTGATTATTGCGTTAGCTTTGATGAAAGAAAGTATCGGTGGAATGGCTGATGTATTTGAAGTCCAAAATTTTGCACCGAGTATGACGATTTTAGGAATGGCGTTTCTAAGTACCTTTGTAGGTACGTTGATGTCCACCGATAGGAATAGTTCTTTCCTAACCCGATTATTTGCGTCACCTATGAAGGGAATTGATTACATCTTAGGATATTCTATACCTATAATTCCGCTTGCAATTTTACAGGCTGTTTGCTGTTTTGGTGTAGCTCTGTTCTTCGGATTAGAATTAAATATAAATATTTTTATAGCTATTTTGACCTTAATTCCAGTGGCGATATTATTTATCAGTTTTGGCTTATTTATTGGTAGTGTACTTTCAACAAATAATGCGGTCAATGGATTTGGAACAATCTTAGTGAATGCAACAGTGTTTTTAAGTGGTGCTGTCTTATCATTGGATATGATTGGTGGTACATTCAAAACGGTCTGCGATTTACTACCATTCAGTCATGCAGTAAATGCGGTAAATTATGCAATAAACGGTAATTTTTCAGATATACCATTACAGCTTGTATGGGTTTTAGGATACGCTCTGGTACTTATCATTCCGTCTGTTATTATCTTTAAACGCAGAATGAAAGGCTAATAATGATTAAGGTATTCTCTCTTACAAATTTAAACGTTGAATATATTACAGATTATCAAGGGTTAGCGATTTTTCAACAGATACAGAATTATTTACTCCCGATAAATAACGGCTCTTTAGAGAATATTGCAATTTTAGATATGGACGCTGATAAAGATATTATTTTAAGTGAACTACAAGAATGTGCAATCTTTCATAGGATAGCTTTATCCTCTTGCTGGACATTAGACAAAGTTATCATTGCATTAGAATGTAATTGCCTAGCTTTTTTGGAAAATGGTAACTTGACTTCAATTAACGATACTATCAATTTAGTAACAAGGCATAAAGTTAGCGTATTTGATAAATCTGTTATAGCGATTATAAATTCTTTTCTAATCTAATCGGTAATGAGGTGACAAAATGATTGGTCTTAAAAAACGAGATATGAGAACTATTTTAAAAGCTGGGGCAAAAGCCAGAGGATTGTCGCTACCAGAGTTTAGGGCTGAAATACAGGAGAATATTGACAACTCTATGAATAGTCAAGACCCAGTGGTACAGAAACGATTTAAAAAGTATTTTGGTAATAAGATACCTACACCAGAAGAATACATTTACACAATTACAAAGAAAACTAAGATTTAGGTGCTTATCCTGCTTCCTGCAAAGCAGATCAGCAGGATAGCTTATGCGAGGAAAAAGAAAACGAGAAGCCTATTTGCTTCCCGTCCCCTTGTATTTCATGATACCGTCGATTGTTCCTTGAATGATTTTGAGTTCTTCATCTGTCAGTTCATCAAGCGATACGTCTATCTGCCTGCGGATTGTAGATTTTTCCGCTTTCTCCTGCGGATAGAAGTATTCATCAACAGAGATATGGAACATTGTCACTAAATCATGAAATAACTGGAAGCTGGGGTGTTTCCCTATATTCTCAATATCTGCGATATGACGTTCTCCGTAAAAGACCTTATCGCCTAAATCATTACGGGAAAGCCCAGCTTTTTCTCTCGCTTCTCTGATTGCCAGTCCTAACGGACGGAAATCAAAGCTGTGCGTGTCTTTCTTTTTCCTCATTTCAAATCACCTGTCATGAGTTTATACTTCATGGCACATGATTAGAATGTGTTAAAAGCGCATATATTATGCGTTAGTAATTCGTATCAATATTACCTTGACGGTAAATAAAAAAAACCGTTCTAAGGTAATATCTTTTTCCATGTCTTTCAATCTGATTAGGACGGTTTTGGATAACCAGAGCTGTCCTTTTCTTCTGCACTCACGGCACAGCTCTGGATAAGGGGGGGGTGTGCTATGATTGCGTATCAGCGAACACGCCAGTATTCACAACTGAATAACCGCCTTACAATGGTTATCCAGTCAGCACACCCTAAACATGAGTTAAAAATTCATATCGCAAACATAGCAAAAACAGTCTGTTGGTACATTCATGTGCTGATTGACTGTTTTTGTTATTTATGAGAAGTTCAATATTTTTTTGAATTTCTTTCTTATACAGGTTAGCAAATCACCCACTCCTGTACCGATGTGGGGCGGAAAGAGGGATAGATACCTTTTACGTCTGGACAGAGAGGGGGTGAGATGATGAAACCGTCTGACTTCCAAAAGACAATCCAGTGTCAGTTTGACTGTAAGCTCAAACGTACTGTTAAGGGCGTTATCTGGAATTATAAAAAGGAATTAAAACGTCGTAAAGATAAAGAAATTCCTTTCTGTGAACTTCCAGAAATCGTTGTTGAAAAGCTGGCTGTATGGGACGAGTACATGAGTGACTATACCGTGTTTGAAGTATGCGGCGTTGAAATCCGAGTGCTTGATGAAGAACTTTCAGAAGCGTTAAAGCAATTATCGGAACGCAACCGTGAAAATCTTCTGATGTACTACTTTCTGGAAATGAGCGATACAGAAATTGCAAAAGCACAGAAAATTTCCAGAGCAGGAGTTTTTAAAAACCGTTACAGAGCTTTACAAAATTTGAAGAAAACACTGACAAAGGAGCGTGAATAAAACATGAAAAAAGGGTACAAACTTCCACCCTATCGACTTATTTCATCTGCTGTGGACGGAAATGAACAGTCTATTGAAAGAATACTGGCATTTTATGACCCGTACATATCAAAATGCTGTTTGCGTCCTCTATATGATGAATACGGTAATGTTTATATCGTAGTAGATATGGAGCTTAAAGGGCGTATCAGAGAAGCTATTATCAAAATGATTTTAGACTTCGATATCGGTACTGTTCCAACAGAAGAATAAAGCAATTATGGCAGGGCATGATTTGTTGAAATCCCCTCTTTCCTGTCCTGCCCTCTGCTTTTACACATGAGAGCCTATGGCTTTCGCCACTGTTCTTTGACAAGTGAATAAAGCAGACAGATACGTTTGTGATACAGCGAGCCACGGGGACTGTACGCCACGACCTTTTCCATAAGGGGAAGCGAGCGACCCATGCAGTGATCCGAGAGTGACCGTTGGAAAAGTCGCTTTGCCACGACCTGTATTCACAGAATAATGATACATCCGCATGGTGCGGTTCTGCCCACAGGAATGGGAATGGCTGAAATGCCAGTGGAGCTTGCCAAAGCCGTCTGTCTGCTTCCATAAGACACACAGTAAAGGGGGTGCATACTTATGAACAATACTGATGTGCCTATCTGGGAGAAGTACACGCTGACGATTGAGGAAGCGTCAAAATACTTCCGTATCGGGGAAAAGAAATTGCGTAAGCTGGCAGAGGAAAACCTCGACGCTGGCTGGGTGATTGTGAATGGAAACCGTGTGCAGATTAAGCGAAAACAGTTTGAAAAAATCATTGATACATTGGACGAAATCTAATGTCAGCGAGCCGTAGATATGGTATAATAAAGTATAGCGTATCAACGGCTCATTCCTTGACGGAAAGGAGCTTCGCACTATGTCTAATGTAAAGAGAAAAGACAATAAGGGACGCAATTTACGACTTGGAGAGAGCCAGAGAAAAGACGGAAGATACGTTTACAAATATACCGATATATACGGGAAACCACAGTTTAAGTATGCTTGGAAACTTGTTCCGACAGACAAGACACCTGCTGGGAAACGTGAAGATTTGTCGTTGAGAGAAAAAGAAAAGCAGATTAAGAAAGACCTTGCCGACGGTATCAATACCATAGGTGGGAAAATGACAGTCTGCCAGCTCTACGCAAAAAAGAACAGCCAGAGAAAGAATGTGAAACGCAACACAGAAAAAGGTCGCCAGTATCTTATGAAAATTCTGGAAAACGACCCTCTGGGTGCAAGGAGCATTGATACAGTGAAGCTATCGGACGGTAAGGAATGGGCTATGCGAATGTATGAGAATGGCTTTTCCTACAAGACGATTAGTAACTACAAGCGTTCTTTGAAAGCGTCATTCTATATGGCGATTGAGGACGACTGTATCAGAAAAAATCCTTTCAGCTTCAAATTGAGTGACGTTCTGGAAGATAATTCAGAACCCAAAGTCATTCTCACGCCAGAGCAGGAAGAAAAATTGCTTGCCTTTATGGAACAGGACAAGACGTACAGCAAGTATTATGATGAAGTGGTTATTCTTCTGGAAACGGGGCTTCGTATCTCTGAATTTTGCGGTCTGACAGTCCATATAGATATGGCAAACCGTATCATCAATGTAGACCACCAGCTATTGAAAGACAGCGAAATCGGCTACTACATTGAAACACCTAAGACCAAAAAAGGAGAACGCCAGCTTCCAATGACAGAAAGAGCCTATCAAGCCTTTAAGCGAGTGTTACAGAACAGAGGAAAGGCAGAGCCTATCGTTATCAATGGTTACAGCAATTTCCTGTTCCTAAACCAAAAGGGCTTCCCTAAAGTGGCTGGCAACTACGAAAGTATGTTGCGTGGGCTTGTGAAGAAATACAACAAGACACATAAAGACCAGCTACCAAACATCACACCGCACTCATTCAGACATACCTACTGCACGAACATGGCAAACAAAGGAATGAACCCGAACACCCTGCAATACATCATGGGACATTCAAACATCACCATGACATTAGGGTACTACGCACACGGTACTTTCAATTCAGCGAAAGCAGAACTTGAAAGACTGGCTCTTGCTTCTTAAATCGGTGATTGTACTACTCATTTACTACTTTTGGTTGCATTTTCATGCTGGTAAATGCCAGCTTATGCAGAGTATCTTCCAAAAGGAAAATGCCGATAAAGCCCTAAAATACAGGCTATACCGACATTTACCAGCTTATGAAAAGATAATCAGAAATTTAGTGAGTTTTTCTGGTCAAAAACATCCCCAAGGCCGCCCCTGTAAGAATAAGCGGCGCCAGTCTGACAAACAGCCATTCAACCGCATGAGAAGCGACTCCCGCAACGGCCGTTTCCGGATTGCTGTAGTCCCAGCCTAAATAGGGGCTGTTTAACACGGTCAAGGCCGCAAAAGCCGCCGCAATGACCACACATACAAAGACAAAGAGCCAGTGAAATATTTTTCGCCTTGTCTCCTTCCTTTGCGCAAGCTGCAGGTTTATAATCTCCAGTTTCTCAGAAATTGCTTTTAGATCCCCGGCTTCCGGTACCGCGGCAGTTTCTCCCAGCAGAGTGCTTACGGAAGTTTCAAGCGCTTCCGATATGGCGATCAGCATATCAGAGTCGGGGACCGACAATCCGTTTTCCCATTTGGAGATGGTTTGGCGCACTACATTCAGCTTGACCGCAAGTTCTTCTTGTGAGAGTCCTTTTGATTTTCGGATCGCTTTCAAGTTTTCATTTAACATAGGACAGCCTCCTTCTTTCAATTGCTATCACTATTCTAGGGAAATCCGTCCGTTGCGGCAAGCAACGCAGAGTAACTTCGCCTCTTCATACGCCGGATCATACAATCTCGCGAACGCCAAAGGTATCCGTCCATAAAGGCATATAACCACTTCGTATCGCGACTGCCTGGGATGCGATATTTGTCACAGAAGCACTGTAAAATGGTATTTTCCCTTGTTTCAATATTTCAACCGTCAGATTATGTACCAATAGAGAAGCCAGCTTTTTTCCTCGGAACGCCTTCTTAACATCAATTCCAGCATGTTGAAGTACTGCCATTCTCATCAAATGATAACGAATTGTCAAATCCTCTGATCCCATATAGTTTCCTGATTTCATCATCAATGAGTAATTCGAAGGTATACCCTTCAGCAAAAGGCAATAGCTTCATCTGATTTATATCAGGAACATAATGCAAGGTCTGGCCAAACACATAATTGCTCTCATATAGTTCATCCCGGCTTTTTCCGCAAAGCTGTCTCATCCCGTCAGAAAATAAATCTGAAGACAGGGTGATAATATTTGTATCCTCAATACTTAGGATTTTTATATACTTTTCCGGTTTATTATCATCCTCGATAAAAATCGTTTCACCCGCATGTAAATCCTGTATACCGCAATTCATTTGTTTTGCAATATACTTATAAATTGTCTCTTGTATATCTCGCCGCTGAATCATATTCTTTCCCTGCAAATTAACTCTTGTTGAATTTATCTTTTTTTATGCTATATGATTGTAAACTTTTTTCACACCCATTTTTTTCATAAAATGACTCAACACCTGGCTGTGCGCCAAAATACAGCATAGTTGGGGAAACTTCTTTTGCAAGCTGCAGAAGTTTGCTTCCAATTATGAACGGTAATACTCTCTCCTAAGTATTTACAGAAAAGGATTTATCGCTTTTTTACGATCCAATTATCCTTTTGTGTTTTTCTTTCCGCATAGCAGCCACATGGCATATCTTTAAGCACACCAACGGAATGATCCAAATCGAAAACGGATTTTAAAGATACCAGCCTTGCTTCCGCTGTCTCATGCGCAGAACCGCACAAAAACTGCCACATTCCATCATCTTCATCATGTGATACATATAAAATAGGTTTGCCATCATCTAAAATATGGCAGCAGATTATCGTAGCCACATTCGGTGCATCATAAAAAGGAAAATCCGATTCATCATTTAATTTTTTCAGCCGGCTTAAAAGCAAAGGAATTGCCTTATCAATCCAAAAAGAACCGTCCAGCTGCCCAGTTGACATACCTGCATGGACTTTGGCAAATTCGGAAGCCATATACTGCTCTCCTTTTTCAAGCGGCCTTCCTGTAAACTCTTGAAAAGTCAAAAGTATTTCTGAATGAAATTGTTCAATGGAGTATGGAATTTCAATATCCGCATAATATTTTTTTAAATATTCCCACAGGAAGGGATCCCCGCGAAGTCCCCATGTCTCAGGCTCTGCAAAAATTTCTGATACAAAATGGTTCATCTTCCTACCTCCACCTCAGCAACTCATTTCTTTAATCTTACATACGACTAATTTTATTATAGCTTAGACATTATATTGTATACAGATAAATTAGGATTTGTTTGTATCTTTATTGCTCCTTTTCTTGCTTTTCCAGATACTTAACAACCTCTTTGTCCCATCTAAGTTTCTTAACTCCACCAATTAAAAACATCGCAATCCCAATGCAAAGTATAACCGTTCTTCTAATTGAATCTGGAGAAATACAACACGAAATCACTAGTCCTGTACCAGCACCTGTAAAAAAATCAATAATAGATTGCTTATGTTTATAATACTTCCCGTATAATCTTTCCTTATCTATTGTTTTTACCATTTGTTTGTCCTCCTTCAATAATTTATCCAGAGAAATTTCAAACATATCACTCATAGTTACTAACGTATTCAAATCTGGATAGTTTTTTTCATTCTCCCAATTTGATACCGTCTGTCTGGTAACATGAAATAATTCGCCGAATTCCTCCTGTGACATTCCTTTTTCCTTTCGAACATTTAATATTGTTTTTCCAATACTCATCGTTTTACCTCCTAAGGATATTATCAGTGGAATGTAACAAAAAGAAAAGCAATCCATCTTTTACAGTCCGCTATTATAAACGCAAAGATTTTTTGACAAGGAAATTTTTATTAGTTTATAGCCTTCAGTCCTGCAAATTCCAGTCTGTCGACCTAGTTTTACTTCATTATACCATTCGCTTATTTCCCTGTCATTGTCTTTCTTGCCCATACGAAAAGAGAGCGGAACATCATCTGTCCACTCCCTTCCAAACACTTTTCATGATCCATTGCTTCCCACTATCCCATACCCAAATACAAAAAACCGTCCTTATTTATGATACGGCTCTCCATTTATGATCCGATATCCCCGGTACACCTGCTCCAGCAGGATCACCCGCATAAGCTGATGGGGAAAGGTCATCTTCGAGAAACTAAGAGCATAATCCGACCGCTTCAGCACTTCTCTGCCAAGACCGATAGAACCGCCGATCACAAAGGCGATATTGCTTTTCCCCTGCAGTCCAAGAGCGGCCATCTTATCTGCAAGTTCTTCTGATGAAAGCTGTTTTCCGTTGATCTCAAGAGTGATCACATACATGTCGTCTCTGAGATATTTCAGGATCCGTTCGCCTTCCTTATCCCGGATCTGTTCTTCCACCGTCTCGCTGGCCTGATCCGGCGTCTTTTCATCCGCCACCTCGATGATCTCCAGCTTACAGTAACGGCTTAGCCGCTTGCTGTACTCGGCGATCCCATCTTTCAGATACGTTTCCTTTATCTTCCCCACTGTGATCAGTGTGATCTTCATAATATTCTCCACCCTTTCTCCTGGTTGCTATGCGCCTTCCTCTGTCTCATAGACATAGAGTTCCTGGAGCGCCCGGGTGGCTGCGATATACCGGGCCTGCTTCCACAGCGGATTTTTCTTGTCCCCGCACAGAGAGAATACCTGGTCAAACTCCAGCCCTTTTGCCAGATAGAAGGTGGTCACCGTAAGTCCCGGCGCAAAGGAAGTGCTGTCCCGGTCCACGTAAGAAGCAGGGATCCCCTTAAGCTTCAGCAGCCGATAGATATCATAGGCCTCCTCCTGGGTAAGAGTAAGGACCGCTGCAGTCTCAAATCCATGTTCTCCTTCCAGCCTCAGCCGGTCCCCCACTGCAGCCAGCAGCGCATCCTCCGATGGAAATGTCTTCTCTTCCACCTCCCGACCATGCCGCTCCAGCAGGTCCAGATCCATTTCCCCGCTGATCCGCTGGGCGTACCGGGCGATCTCCACCGTATTGCGGTAGCTCTTTTGAAGGTCGATCCGGCGAAGCCGCTTCCCGAAGATCCCCGGCAGGAAGGAAGTTACGTCCTGAGGCCCGTCTGAAAGCGCCTGCGCCCGGTCTCCCAGGATGGTCATCCTGCAGGAGAAAAGATTCTCGATGATCACATACTGGAGATAGGAATAATCCTGCATCTCATCGATTACCAGATGTTTGATCCGCTTGTGGGAGGCTTTCCGCCGGAGACGGTATTTGAGATACAGAAGCGGGTACACGTCCTCATAAGAGATGATCCGCTTCTCCAGGGGAACCTCCGGCAGCAGGGGCAGCCCCAGATCCTCCAGAAGCCAGTTGTAAATCTCATACAGGTCTTTGGTCACATACAGGCTGTCAAATTTCTGCTGCAGGAATTCCAGCTCTTCCTCCGTAAGATCCCGCTGGTGCAAAGTCTCATAGGCGTCCGCGAAATGCTCCATCACCGCCCCGGCCCGCTCCAGAAGCGGAGTCTCCTGGAAACGGAAATAAAACATCTGGATCAGTTCTTCCTCAGTAAGCTTCATTCCTTTGAACCGGATCTCTTTGAAATCCATCAGCCGATCCTCCAAAACTGCCAGGAATCCCTCCATCTCTCCTGCAAATTCCCGGGACTGCTTCCGCTCAAACAATGCCTGCTGGTCTTCATCCGGGCATTTCATCATCCGTTCCAGCTGGTCGTACTTATCCTCACAGTCCGCCGCTGTGTCCCGTAGTTCGTGGTAAGCAAAAAGATCAAAACTCATTTCCCGGATCTTCTCTTCCCCCAGTTCCGGCAGGATATGGGAAATGTAGTCCGCGAACACCCCGTTTGGCGACAGGATCAGGATGTTGGAGGAGGTAAGGTTCTCCCGGTCATGATACAGAAGATAGGCGATCCGATGAAGAGCGATGGAGGTCTTCCCGCTTCCTGCCGCACCCTGGATCACCAGGATCTCATCCCTGGTATTGCGGATGATCTTATTTTGCTCTTTCTGGATGGTACGGACAATGTTTTTCAGCTTCACATCCCCGTTGTTGCCCAACTCCTGCTTCAGGATCTCGTCGTCGATCTTGGTGTCGCTCTCAAACCCGTACACCATTTTCCCGTGACGGATCTTATACTGCCACTTTCCGCATATTTCCCCGCAGACAACTCCGCCGGGTGCCTCATAAGAAGCAGGCCCCCGGTCGAAATCATAGAACAAACTGCTGACAGGCGCTCGCCAGTCGTAGATCAGCGGCAGCCTGCCGTCTCCTTCATCAAAATTACCGATTCCAATATAGATGGGCTCCGGATCTTCTTCTCCCTCAAACCGGAAATCCACTCTTCCAAAGAAGGGGGCGTCCAGCATACTCTGATAACGGTGCCTTTTGCGAAGGATCTCCTGATTGGCGTTCACCTGGTGGAGAAGGGCCTGCTGGTTGTCGTAATCCTCATAGCCGTACTGGTCCATCTCCGCATAGTTTTCCCAGTAATATTCGTGCATGGAGGTGATCTCTTCTTTTCCTTTTCTGAGAGAGTCCTCCACTGCTTCCAGACAGCGTTTCAACTTTTCTGTCACAAACTCCAAAAACCAGGCTCCGTCGAAAAATCTGTCGTTGTTCATCTTCCTTCCTCCTACCCCAGAGCCACGTCCAGGATCATCATCAGAGCAAATCCCAGGGCAAATCCGATGGTTCCAATATTACTGTGGGAACCCTGGGCCGATTCCGGCACCAGTTCTTCCACCACCACGTAGATCATGGCCCCCGCCGCGAATGCAAGGAGATAGGGAAGAGCCGGCGCGATATACGACGCCAGAAGAAGGGTGATCCCTCCGGCAACAGGTTCCACCACCCCGGATAAAGCACCATAGAAGAATGCTTTTCCTCTGCCACTTCCCTCCGCCCGGATAGGCAACGCAACGATAAAACCCTCCGGCAGGTTCTGGAGTGCGATCCCCAGAGACAGGGCGAAAGCACCTGCCAGCGTCACACTGGCATTATCGGTGGCAAGACCGGCAAATACCGCGCCGCTGGAGATCCCTTCCGGGATATTGTGCATCACTACTGCCAGCACCAGCATGGTAGAACGCTTCAAAGAGCATTTTGGCCCCTCCGTCTCTTCACAGCCGATATGAAGATGCGGGATGATCCGGTCCAGCAGGAGCAAAAAGGCGATCCCCAGCAGGAACCCGGCCACCGGCGGGATAAAGGCCAACCTTCCCATGCCTTCCGACATTTCCATCGCAGGGATCAGAAGCGACCACACCGAGGCCGCCACCATCACCCCTGCTGCGAATCCAAGAAGTCCCTTCTGGATCAGGGGTTTTAGTTCTCTTTTGATGAAAAATACACAGGCGGCGCCCAGCGTTGTGCCGATAAACGGCGTGATAAGGCCCCAAAAAACAGTCATAATAACTCCTCCATGAAGTCAGCATTTCTATCATCATAGCACAAGAATGCAATTGGGTACACCCCAAAACGCAATTTAGGACGTAGCCTTTTTGCAAAAGGCTACGTCCTAAATTGACGTAAAAAAATTTATTTCTGTGATAATATCTCGTGGATTCCCTTCGCGCCCGCTTTTCCTGCGCCCATGGCCAGGATTACGGTAGCCGCGCCGGTCACGGCGTCTCCGCCGGCAAATACATACGCCTTGGAGGTCTGGCCGTTCTCTTCGTCTGCCACGATACATTTCTTCCGGTTGGTCTCAAGTCCTGTTGTGGTGGAAGCGATCAGCGGGTTTGGAGATGTTCCCAGAGACATGATGACCGTATCGACCTCGATCTCATACTCTGACCCCGGGATCTCTACCGGTCTGCGGCGTCCGGAAGCATCCGGCTCGCCAAGCTCCATCTTGATCACCTTCATACCCTTGACCCATCCTTTGTCGTCTACCAGGATTTCCTTCGGGTTGGTGAGCAGATCGAAGATCACGCCCTCTTCCTTCGCGTGATGAACCTCTTCTACTCTGGCCGGGAGCTCTGCTTCGCTCCGGCGGTATACGATATGTACCTCAGCGCCCAGACGAAGTGCGGTCCTTGCCGCGTCCATAGCCACGTTTCCGCCGCCTACGACAGCAACCTTCTTGCCTGCCACGATGGGGGTGTCATAAGAATCATCGAAGGCCTTCATCAGATTGCTCCGGGTCAGGTACTCATTGGCGGAGAATACGCCGTTGGCTGTCTCTCCCGGGATTCCCATGAACATCGGAAGTCCGGCGCCGGAACCGATGAAGACTGCCTCGAAGCCTTCCTCTTCCATCAGCTGGTCAATGGTAGTAGACTTGCCGATCACTACATTGGTCTCAAACTTCACGCCCAGCTCTTTAACTTTTTCAATCTCTTTCTTCACTACCTTCTCTTTGGGAAGACGGAATTCCGGGATCCCGTAGACCAGTACGCCGCCCGCCTTGTGCAGCGCCTCGAAGATTTTCACTCCGTAGCCCAGTTTCGCAAGGTCGCTTGCGCAGGCCAACCCGGCCGGGCCGCTGCCGATGACGGCGACCTTGTGCCCGTT
>ENA-OPBO01001168-OPBO01001168.1-human-gut-metagenome-genome-assembly--contig:-NODE-1168-length-19411-cov-3.522835_pt1 | contig 19411 bp, 16 predicted proteins | sample MGYA00241071_ERZ501458 | MGnify/ENA primary metagenome ERZ501458 (study PRJEB25962, sample SAMEA2042509) | human gut metagenome | biome: human gut; feature: human-associated habitat; material: faeces... | reverse complement strand
TTTCGTCCAGCAGGGTGAGCAGCTGTTCCGCACGCTCATCGACGGAAAGCGAGGAGGGGCTGTCCTCCGCCTCGCCGGTCATCTGGGACACAAGCCGGTTGACCAGCGCCACCAGCTGCGGAAGGTCACGCCCCTCTTCCTGCAATCTGTCTATCGTTTTGCAAACCATCTGCGCCACGTACTGCGACAGTACGCCGGGCGCCTCCGCCGGGTCCACGGCGGCGGTGTGCCTGCATCTCTCAGGCAGCCGCTCCAGCTCGCTGGCCAGGCGGCGGTTGATCAGCTGTTCATAAACGCCGGGACTGAGCATGGATGCATCCTCCTATCGGGGTGGTCGGCGGCGGGCATGCGAAGGTGTGCAGAGATTTTGTTATTGTTTCGATGTCAAAACACCCGGGTATCGTGTTCGAAGATACAGAGTTTGTGTTGGCAAAGGTTCCTTTACAAGCGTATTGCCGCTGTATGATCATAAGCGCATAGCTCCAATTGCATTTTCACAGTTCCTGCGCACCGCTTTCCTAGGAATCGCCGCTGTCTGCGTCCTTAAGATAGAACACCAGATCTGCTTGATTCATCTCATAATGTGCAAACAAACGCCGTAGCAATGAAATCTTGTAGGCCGTGCTGGTGTTTTTCTCTATGTATATCCCGTCATCGATTTTCAGCGGGATGCGCACACCATCCTCCGTGCCAGACAAGATAGCAGAAAGGGAGGAATCCTCGTCGGGCGCATGTACCAGCTCAAACAGAACCGATTTGTCCTTCTCGTGCAGGAACTTCACAACCTGCTCAAACATGCTGCTCCAGCTTGAGACAGGCTGTTCAACGTTTTGCAGGCTGTATTTCGCAATGCTTCTTCCCGTAAGATCGATGTCTTCATCATCCAACGTAGTGTGGATGCGCCCGTTCCTTCAAATGTATATACATCAGCTAATTGCGTCCGCTCAATTGCATCTTTTAGTTCGGCTCGGACTTTATCATATTTTTCCACGCCGCAAATCGAACTAATAAAAACTTTGATTTTTCGACCCGGAGAAACCATTAAGGAATCCGCATTCTCCGCGTTTTCTGTATATTCCCACGAAAGCCCACCAATAGGTGTGCTTATTCCAGTTATTGTCATTAATATGCAGTGCTTTTAGTCGGTTCCCAAGTAAAATCAGGGATGTGTATTGATTTTGTCTGGTGATATTGGCATGACCTGTATCCCAGCAGCAACCAACCAATGGATCATCAATATAGTCAACCAACATGCATAATTCTTCTGCAGTAGAGCAAAAGCGTTGCGAAGATTTAATATGTGCGATCATATTTTCAAGTGCAATACCCACATTTTCCTTATGTGCATATTCAACAAGAGGCTTTAAATACTCACTAAAAAAAACAATAGATCGTTTGGAATTACCATCAAACGGAGAAAAGGGATGTATTACTGTCCAAGAAGCGCCAAGAATAGCACTTGCAGCAATACAACGCATTTCCATTTCGCGAAGTTGGCTATAAGAAAGTTGGTTATAAATCTTATAATTGACAGATATGCAATGCGTTTGTTTGCAGGAAAGAGAATAAGCGTCCATCTTCTCTTTCAGGTGCAATATGTTTTCCTTCCAGTTAACCTCCGTTAGAACACCCTGAAAATACTTATTATCCCGAAGACATAACGCCCAAAGGCTCCAATCTGCTCCATCAAAACCTGCTTCTTTAAGAATATGTGGAATCTTATCCAACGTATAAACAGTACTTTTTAAAATATCAGGATGAAGAATTGCGGTAGACGTGGATAAAAGCATGTTTATTGATCCCCCCTCTTAAAAATAAAACGATTTACTATTGTTTAATATTATAGCATTTATCATATAAAAAATCAATAAAGAACCCGTCTTTTGATATTGACATATCTATTAATGCCTGCTATAATTTGTTCATAAAATGAGGTGAGAGAATGAGTGTAACGATTTCGGATGTGGCAAAACGCGCTGGCCTTTCTACGGCTACCGTGTCTAAATACCTTAATCATAAATCAATTTCTCCGCGTAATTCGCAGTTGGTTGCTAAGGCGATTGAAGAGTTAAACTATCATATTAATGATTTTGCACGTGGGCTTCGCACATCCAATTCCATGACTATCGGGCTGTTGGTTCCAAGTATTAACAATATTTTTGCTATTTCCTTGATTAAAGAGGTGGAGCAAATTCTTGTTAAACACAATTATAGCGTAGTATACTGTGATTATGATAACGACTCGGAAAAATTATTTCAAAAGCTTTCTTTTATGTATCAAAAAAAGGTGGATGGAATCATATTTCTTGCCGGTTGCGCCGGAACACAGCAGATAAGCGAAAAATTGGAACAAATACAGTCAGATGGCGTCCCCGTGGTTTTTGTCAATGGAAAAATTGAGGGAATCCATGCAGATACTATTCTTGTGGATACTATAAATGCGATTTATTATTCTATACGGATGCTGATTGAAAGAGGACATAAAAAAATCGGAATGTTCGCACTTTCTCCGAACGAATGGAATTCGCAAGAGCGCGAGCAGGGATACCGTCGTGTGTTCGGCGATCATCAGATGGAAGTAGAAGACAGATTACTGAGGATTCGCTGGGATCATGATCTTTCAAGAGATGAACTCAGAAACGAAGCAAAGCTCTTTATCGAAGAAAATTCAGACATGACAGCCCTGCTGCTTCCCGGATATCAACTGACTTTGGCGGGATTATATGCATTAAACGCACTGGGCCGTAAGCCAGGGCAGGATATAGCGGTTATTGGGTATGATTGTGCCGATTTAAGCGATGTTTTTACTCCTAGTTTAGCTTTTGTAAGCGTCCCCGGTCAGAAAATTGCTCATTGTGCGGTAGATATGCTCTTATCCGCGATGAATGACGATTCACATATTCCTCGTGTAATTCGCGTCACGTCCCCATTGGTTGTAGGCGGATCAATGGAGTGCAAGCTTTGATTTTTATCCCCAAAAAATCAATCGATTTATTATAATGTGAGTATTTTTAGTAAATCAATTTATATATCTTTTCACTTAAGAATAAATAGCAATGAAAGGAGATATCCCATGCAAACAAAAAGCAAGCAAAAACGAATTCAGCAGACGCACTTAAGCGATATGCATGGCGTTCCATTCTCTCGAAACCACCTCTGGGATTTATGCCGTCCTTATTTGTATATTCTTCCTTCCTTAATTCTCTTAGCTATATTTTATATCTATCCGATCTTAAATAACTTCTATCTTAGTTTTTTTAAGTGGGACTTAATTAACCCCAAAAAGTTCGTCGGAATCGACAACTTTATGACTTTGTTTCAGAATAAGACGTTTGCAACCATTTTTTTCAATACACTCCTTTATATGTTTGGTTCTGTAAGCATTACAGTAGCCATTGCGCTTTTTATGTCAGTTTGGTTGAATAAACCTACAAAGCTTCGTATGGCGGCACAAAGCTTTGTTTTTACACCCCATATTATTTCCCTGGTGTCAGTATCCTTTATCTGGATGTGGCTTTTCAATGAAAACTATGGTTTGCTGAATTATCTCCTTTCGTTTTTCAATATTTCTCCACAGCGTTGGTTAAGTAGCAAGCAATTGGCTATGCCATCCATTATTTTAGTAGCGGTATGGAAGCAAGTAGGCTATGATACGTTAATGCTGATCGGTGGTTTGCAGAGTATTCCTTCCCAACTGTACGAAGCTGCCAGCCTTGAATCAAAAGGAAAGTTGAAAATTTTTATGACAATAACTCTACCTATGCTTTCCCCCACGTTGTTTTTCGTACTCATCATGAATTTAATCAATGCCGCCAAAGCCTTCGATACAATTTCAATTATGACCCAAGGTGGTCCTGTTAATGCGACCAACACGCTAGTGTATTATATTTATCAGCAAGGTTTCAGCTATATGCAAATAGGACGGGCAGCCGCTGGCGGAGTTGTTTTATTTGCGATTTTAATGGTCCTCACCATGTTCTATTTCATACTGTTAAATAAACGCGTTCACTATATAAACTATGGCTCTGGCCGAGGATATGCTCAAATACGTCATCGGCCGCCTAATGGCCGAAGCGCCGGACGAAATGAACTTCCTGAACAGCTTTGTGGAAAAGGGGCTCATCGACAAGCTGCGCAACATCACCGACAGCCAATTCGCCCGCTGCACCTACACCGACGCCATCGACATCCTCAAAGCCTCCGGCCAGGCGTTTGAATATCCCGTGTCCTGGGGCATGGACTTGCAAACCGAGCACGAGCGCTACCTCAGCGAGAAACATTTTGGCAAGCCGGTGTTCGTGTACAACTATCCCAAGGGCATCAAAGCCTTCTACATGCGCCTCAACGACGACGGGGAAACCGTGGCCGCCGTGGATTTGCTGGTGCCCGGCGTGGGCGAGCTCATCGGCGGCAGTCAGAGGGAGGAACGCCTGGAAGTGCTGCGGCAGCGCATTGCCGAAACTGGCATGCGCGAAGAGGATTATCAGTTCTATCTGGATTTGCGGCGCTATGGCACCAACCCGCACGCAGGCTTTGGGCTGGGCTTTGAGCGGCTGATCATGTACGTTACCGGCATGCAGAACATCCGCGACGTGCTGCCTTTCCCCCGCACCACGGGCAGCGCGGAATACTGATTCGGGGCCTGAGGCCCTCTGCCTCATAAAACCAGGGATGTTTGCGCGAGATTTGGTTCGAGCTTCTCTTTTATATGCCACGGCAAGGCAACACGGAATCCCGGTACTGGCCGGGTGTGCATCCCACATGAGAGCGAAATACTTTCGTGAAATACGAAATATCAGCATAGCCTACCTGATGGGCGGTTTCGGTAGCAGAGACGCCCGCCTTCAGAAGCTCCTGGGCCTGCCGAATGCGCAACAGCGATACGTATTCCCGAAAGCTCATCCCCACCACACTTCGCATAACGCGGCTGATTTGTTTGGATGACACGTCGCAGGCGGACGCCACGGAATCCAGGCAGATTTCATAATCCATGGCGTGCTGTTCCACATAATCGATAATGAGCTTCGCAGAAGGCGAGAGGGTCATTTCGCCGCGGGAGGACAAGGCGCAGAGCTTACGTACGATGCCGGCCAAGCTTTCGTGAAGAGCCTCCTCGTCCAAATGGTTCAGCGAGCCCACGACCTCTTGCGCGTTCATCTGGCAGTTGAGCTCACGGGCAAAGGTCAGGATTTGATGGACGAGTTCGACAATGCGATAGCGCCGGAAAAGCAGTGAAGGCTCGCGGCTTGCCTCCTGAAGCAGCAGGTTCAAATGGGAAAGCGCTTCCTCCTCCGCGCCGTTGTAAATCCGCTTTTTCATTTCTTCCATCATTTCCGCGGCTTGCGCGTTTTGCTCAAACATGTCCGGCGCGCTTTCTTGTTCGGATTGCGCGACGGCCAAAGAATAGGCCAACTTTTGCACCTGTCCGAATATCGTGCCAAGCTTGATGCTGATATCGGGGTAGCGGCGGACAAGATCCTCGCATACGGTGTCAAAAGCAGCCAGCAGGTCGTACTCATTTTGGGAAATCATCAGGAGAGCCCATCCGTTGTGAGTGCTGAGCACGGCTAAATACAAGCGGGTGTCCTCCGTGGATTGACCGGAAACCAAATGATTTAGCTCCTCGGTCGAAATGGCGGCATCGTAGCGGATGTGGGCGGCGCAGAACTGATGGCCGGAAAAATCCAGCCCGGCTTCCGCCATGCGCTGGCTCAGGGAAAGGTCATACACGCCGCTGAGGACTAGTTGAAGAATTTGCTGCTTGAGGGATTCGCGCAGCCGGGAGATACTTTCCAGGCTGGAGGTTAATAGCGCTAATGAGGCGCTGTTTTGCCGAATCACATGATCTACGGCGGCGGAAATCAATTGAATTTCGTTCCCCGTCGTCTCTTCGCTGCCGCTGACCTTTTGCGCCAAGCCCTTGATGGGCGTATAGCTCTTCCAAGCCAGGTAAGCCGATATTGCGGAGAATGTCAGCGAAAGGGCGGCCAAAATTCCAAGCATCGTTGCCCATAGCGAGGAAGCGTATCCGTCGCTGCCTTCCCCGACGGACAAAATCAGCTGCTCGCCTTCATAGAGGGTTGTGTATTGCAGATTTTCCTGGGTGCTGACGCCTGGCAGCAGCGCTACGCCGTCCATTTGCATGCTCAATGAGCTGTTGAGACGAAACAAACCCTGATAGTATTCAGACAGCGCCTGCTGATCCATACGCAAAAGCAGGTAAGCGTTGCTGCCATGGGAATAGCGGTTGAAGGGAATTTTCAGCTTTCGAAACAGGTAGGAATCGCCGTCTAAGAAAAAGAAGGAATGCTCTTGTGTCATCAGCTCCATGAATTCTTCGTCGGACATTTGCGGGGCATACCGTTTAAGGAACACAGACAACGGCATCTTGGTCGACATGGTATAAACTGTCTGACGGTCGGGATAAAACAAAAAACAGGCATCCGACAGTATGCTTGCGTTGGACAACAGCGAAAAATGTTCTAACATCTGTTTTTCGTTTAACGTGCCCTTTTGAAGATAAACGGGCTGATAGACATTTGTGGTGCAAATGCGCAAAGCGATTTCCTGCATGAGCTCCAACTGACGGCAAAAATCGTCGCCGGCGCCGGCAAGCCTGCTTTCCAGCGCATTTCGCTCCTGCGTTTCAAGACGCTTGGCGGATACCACGGTCAACGCCAAGCCCAACACGGCGCAAACCGTGATGGCCAACCCCATATAGGTGATCAGATAGCTTTTAAACACGCTTTTTTGTTTGCGTCTTTCCTTGCCCGGCCTTCTCATGCCGCCCTCCCTTCCTTTTCAAGCCCAACAGCGCGCCCAAAGACGCCCAGACCCCGCAGCCCGCATTGGGAACGCAGGCTGCGGGGTTCAGCGCATGGGCTGATCAGTCTTGCAGGTTGCTCAGATAGTCCTCGTAGGCTTCGGCATAGATAGCCTGCAGGTCGGCTGCGCCGTAAGCGTTGCATTCATCGACAAAGGCCTGGAAGTTTTCCTCCGTCAAAGGTGTGGCGCCGGTGATGAACTTGGCCACCTCGGACTCGATGTAATCATCAAGCAGCAGGGAGATTTCGTCGATGGTTGATTGCGTCGCATCGTCATAATAAACGATGCTGGGGAAACCGGACTTCACATAGGGAATGACCCGTGTGGCGGAGCAAATGCGGCTGTAGTTGTCGCCGTGGTCATAGGACAGGGTTACGCGGTTGATTTGATCGTCTGCAACGCCTTGCAGATGTTGAAGGGCCTGCCACATGGTGGCGTAGCTTTCGTCGGTGATGGAATGCGAACGATTGCCAAAGGAGGCGTTTTGGCCGAAACCAATGGTATACACATAGGCCAGGTTGTTCTCGTAGTCGCCGTTGAGAACATCGGGGAAGACCTTAGAGCCCTTTTCCACGTCGTAGTAGAAACCCTCCACCATGCCAAGCGTGTCAGGAGAACCATTGATGGGGCCGCTCCACAGGTAGAAGATGCCTAGGTCGGAATAGAAGAAGTCCAGCCAGTTCAGGATTTCTTCCACGTTTTGAGCATCGGCGGAAAGCGCGCAGCCGCCCACTTTGTACAAATCCGCCTCAAGAACCGCGGCCTCGGGGTTAAAATCGCTGGTCAACGGATACATGGCATCCCACTTGTGATAGTCTTCTGCCTCGGGGAGGAAGGCGTACACAAAATTCTTGACTTCAACGCCGGACTGATTGTCCGTGATTTGAGCGTTATACACCAAATCGTCGGCCACAAAGAAGTCCTTGCAAATAATGCCGTCTGTGTAGTATTGGTTGGCCAATTTGAGGAATTCAAAGAAATCGTCGTCTGTGGCGGGGATAACCACCTGGCCGTCCTTGAGGGCAACGTCATGGCCATACACATTGTCGCTGGTGGTGAGATAGCCAAAGGCGTTCAGCAAAAAGGACATGGGGTTCTTACGCTTGTCGCTGTCGCTGGCAACGCCGGCCAGGGGCGTGGAATCCGGATGGTTTTCTTTGAACGCATAGAGAAGCTCCGTAAACTCGTCTAGCGTGCGGGGCAGCACGTCTTGGGTGGCCTCTACCCATGCGTCGTATTCCTCGCGGGTTGAAGGAATCTCGGGCAGGCCGTCCACCACTTCCTTGAGCCATTCCATGTTGTAGAAGGCCGTTTCGTGGGATCCTTCATAGTCGGTTTTGAGCCTCGTAAAAGGAAGAGAATAAATGGCGCCGTCGGGCGAGGTAGCCAGCGTGCGCATCATAGGATACTTTTCAAACCACAGGCTCAGGTAGGGCATGGTTTCTTCATTGATGTAGGGGGTCAGGTCCAACAGTTGCTTTTCGGTCGCGCCGTAACGCATGAGATCGCCGGGAGTCAGCTCCAAACCAATCAACACGTCCGGCAGGTTGTCGGAGGCAAACATAAGGTTGCGCTGTTCGTCCATCGCTTCAGCCGTGATCTGGCGCACATCAAAGTCAATGCCGGTGGCTTCCTCGCTCCAGCGCCAAAACCAGGTCTCATCGGGAGACTTGTAGTAACTGGAGTTCACGGATGTCGCCACCGAAACATTGAGCGTTTCGCCTTCTTTGACGATGGGCCAATTGGGTTCCCAGTAGGTATAGGTGTCGAGCGCGTCTTGGGCCAATGCGGGGGCGCAGCCAGCCAGCAACGCCATGGCCAGGAGAAGAGAGAACAACTTTTTCATGATGGGGCACGCTCCTTTAATTAATGATAATTTGATTGTAGGGGCGGCTTGCGGCGGTTTCAATAGAAATGTACGGACCTGGATTTGTACTTTTCGGACAAGAGACGCGCTTGACCCGAATGTACCGGCGCATGTCCCGTTTCTCCCGTAGCGCGCCAGGCGGCGGCTGCTTATACTGAAAATAAAGAAAAGGCACGGTATAATGCGTCCGCTAAAAGGAGGAAAGCCATGGCGATTCAATCTTCTCCCCTCATTCCCCATAAAAGGCGAGTGCTCAGCATTTTGCGAAACCGTTGGCAGATGTACGTTCTGGTACTGCCCGCGATGGTCTACGTGTTTATTTATCACTATCTTCCCATGTACGGCGTTCAAATTGCCTTCAAGGATTTCCGAACCAGCCTGGGAATCTGGGACAGCCCTTGGGTGGGGCTAAAACACTTTCAAAAATTTATTAATCTGCCCATCTTTTGGACGCTCATCCAAAACACCCTAACCATTACCCTCTACTCGCTGGCCACCTTTCCGCTCCCGGTGATTTTTGCCTTGATGCTCAACGAGGTGCGCAGCACGCATCTGAAAAAAACCATTCAGATTGTTTCCTACGCGCCGCACTTCATCTCTACTGTGGTGCTGTGCTCCATGCTCACGCTGTTTCTTAATGAAAACACGGGGGTGATCAATTCCATCCTATCGATGCTGGGCCTGTCGAGAATCAGCTTTTTGACCGTTCCCGCCTATTTCCCAGGCGTGGTGGTATGGTCGGGCGTATGGCAGGAGCTGGGCTGGAATTCGATTATCTTTTTGGCGGCGCTGGCCGGAGTGTCCCCTGAGCTGGTGGAAGCCGCACGGATTGACGGAGCGTCCCGCCTGCAAATCATCCGTCACGTCAACCTGCCCTGCATTTTGCCCACCGTGGTCATTCTGCTCATCATGCGCTGTGGAAGCCTTTTGAGCCTTGGCTTTGAAAAAGTGTTTTTGCTGCAAAACCCGCTCAATCTGGAGGCTTCGCGCATCATTTCTACTTACACTTACGAGCTGGGTCTCATCGGCGGGCAGTACAGCCTCTCTTCGGCTGTGGGGTTGTTTAACACGATTGTCAATGTGATTTTGCTGATTCTGGTCAACTTTATTGCCAACAGGTTGACCGAAATCAGCCTCTGGTAAGGAGGAGGCGTCTATGGCTGCATCAACCGTTCGCAGAGAGGGAAAGACATTTGACATCGTGAATCTGACGCTATTGATGATCCTGCTGGTGCTGCTGCTCTATCCGCTGTTTTTTACGGTCGTTGCCTCCCTTTCAGAACCTTCGGAAGTGGTCAAGGGCAATGTCGTCTTCTGGGTCAAGGGCTTTACGCTGGAGTCCTACCAAATGGCCTTTAACGAATCCCGCATCTGGAGGGGATACGCCAACTCCCTGTTTTACACGGCGTTTGGCACCCTATTTAACCTCTGTCTCACCATTCCCGCAGCCTATTTTGTAAGCAAAAAAGAGCTTCCGGGGCGGCAAATCATCAACGTTTACTTTCTTATTACCATGTACTTCAGCGGCGGCTTGATTCCCACCTACCTGATTATGAAACAGATCCATATGATTGACCAATGGTATTCGTTGATCTTTATCGGCGGCCTATCGGTCTACAACATGATCATCACCCGCGTTTATTTTCAGACCGCCCTCCCCGGCGAGTTGTACGAAGCTGCGCATATCGACGGCGCAGGCGACTTTCGGACGTTTTTCAGCATCGCCTTGCCGCTGGCCAAGCCCATCATCGCCGTCATTGCGCTGTACTACAGCGTGGGTCATTGGAACGGGTATTTCAATGCCCTCATTTACGTGAGCAATCCTGACTACCAACCATTGCAGATTGTGCTACGCAGCATTTTGCTGCTCAACGAAACGGCGTTGGGCGCGCTGGATCCCAACAGCATGGACGAGGCCATGGTGATTGCCCTGACACGGCGCACCTATTTGGCTTCCACTATGAAATATGCGCTGATCTTTATTGCGTCCGCCCCATTGCTCATCGCTTATCCCTTTGTTCAAAAGTACTTTGTTAAGGGCGCCTTGATTGGCTCGCTCAAAGGCTGAATGCCTGCCTGCGGGAAAGCGGCAGCTTACGCAAACATTGTATCTCGTTTGATTCCAAAACACAAGGAGGAAAACAACATGAGGATTCGGGTAACGGTTTGGAACGAGTTTCGTCACGAGAAGACCAAGGAGGACGTGAAAAAGATTTATCCCAACGGCCTTCATGCCGCCATTGCAGACGCGCTTAAGGAGGACGGGCGTTTCGAGGTCAGCCTTGCGGCGCTGGACGACGCCGACCAGGGGTTGCCAGAAGAAAAGCTGAACCAAACCGACGTGCTGTTTTGGTGGGGACACATGTTCCATAACGAGGTAAAGGACGATTTGGTAGAGCGCATTGCGCAACGGGTCAGGGACGGTATGGGCATCATTGTGCTGCACTCCGGGCATTACTCCAAGGTTTTTCGCCGCCTGATGGGAACGGAATGCCGCTTCAAATGGTGGGAGGAAGGCGACCGGGAGCGTATTTTTGTTGCGATGCCGGGCCATCCCATCGCCGCAGGCCTGCCGGAAAGCTTTGAGCTGCCCAACGAGGAAACCTATTGCGAGTTCTTTAATATCCCCGTGCCTGATGAGCTGGTGTTCCTCAGCTGGTTCTCCGGCGGCGCGGTGCTGCGCAGCGGATGTTGCTATCACTACGGGGCCGGAAAGATCTTTTATTTCCAGCCGGGCCACGAAACCTATCCCGTGTATTACGATCCCAACATTCGCCAGGTGCTGCGCAACGCCGCTGCTTGGGCCGCGCCTTGCGCGACGTTGCCCACCTACGGCCAGCATAAACCGTTTGAAACGACAAAGGAGGCAGAAAAATGAAACCGGTTCGCATCGGCATTATCGGCGTTGGCAATATTGCCAACAACGCCCACATCCCCATGCTGCTACAATGTGAGCAGGCGGAAATTACCGCCATTTGCGACGTGGATGAAGGCAACCTTCGCGCCACCGGCGACCGGTTAGGGCTGGACGAGGCGCATCGATTCTTCTCCTATCAGGAGTTGATAGCCTGTCAGGACGTCGATGCGGTGGAAATCTGTACGCCCAACTACCTGCATGTGCCCATGGCGCTGGACGTACTGGCCGCCGGCAAAAAGCTCAACATTGAAAAGCCGCTGGGCATTTCCGCCCAGGAAGTGCTGCAGCTGGGACAGGCCATGGAAAAATGCAATGCTGAGGCCATGATGTGCTACTCCTATCGCTTTAAGCCGGCGGTGCGTTACGCCAAAGCGCTGCTGGAGGAAGGCATACTGGGCAAAATCCTGGACGTTCAAGTACAGTATCTCAAGGATAGCGCATTGATCCCGGGGCGCAAGCTGGAATGGCGTTTTATCAAACGCTTTGGGGGCACGGGCGTTTTGGGCGATCTGGGGGCGCATCTGATTGATATGGCGCGCCTGTTGATTGGCGAATTCAAAGCCGTATGCGGCAGCACCCAAATCATCGTCAAAGAGCGCCAGCGCCTTGACGGAAGCGGCATGGGCCCCGTTGAAACGGATGACGAGTGTAGCTTTTTGGCCGAAATGGGCGACGGCGTTCCTGCTACGTTTCACATCACCCGCGCCGCCTATGGGCATCACAACACCATACTGTACGACATTTATGGGGAAAACGGCATGATTTCCTTTAACCTGGACAACCCAACGGTATTGGGCGTGGCCTGCCCGGGACGATTCCCGGATCATCCGCAGCTTCATGACGTTGAGGTGCCCCAAGAATATGGCCTTATTACGCAGGAAGGCGCCTTTGTGGATTTTGTGCTGGGCAAGAAGTGCCATTGGTTTCCCTCCGTCAAAGACGGAATCCGTTGCCAGATGATCCTGGACGCCGTGGAACGTTCCGCTCAACAGCGGCGCTGGATTACGCTATGAAAGCTTGCGCGCTTTGCGGCGTTTTCTGAATCGCGGGCGCGTCAGGACGCGCCCGCCCACCTAATCGGAAAAGAGGAATGACTTGTGCTCAACTATCATGTCAAAATCGGGCTGGCGCCCATGCGCCGTGACGTGTCCCCGCGGCCGGGCATCTTCAATTGGGAGGTTGCCGAAGAGCGCGGTTTGCGTTGCGTGGCCTACATCAAAGAGCATTTTGCTTCGGAGAATGTGTCCTTTGTGGATCTTTGCGGCATCAATGCGGCGGGCGTAATGTATTGCGATGCGGACGCGGAAAACGTTGTTCGACGCTTTCAGGCGGAAAACGTAGACGCGGTGCTCATCATTAATGGAAACTTCGGCAACGAAGAAATTGCAGCACAGGTTGCGCGGGCTTTGGGCAAGCCGGTGTGCATTTGGGCGCCCATGGACGATTCCTTCTTGCCCGACGGAATGCGCATGACTGACAGCCAATGTGGTATCTTCGGCGTTAGCCGCCAATTGCAACGGTTTCATATTCCCTTTAGCTATATTGAGACCTGCGCCATCCAAAGCGATACCTTTGCCAAAGGTTTTAAGCGTTTTCTTTCCGTCAGCTGCATGGTAAAAAATTTCCGAGGCATGCGCATCGCGCAGGTAGGGACAAGGCCCAAGCCGTTTTGCTCCGTCATTTATAACGAAGGCGAGCTGATGGAAAAATTCGGTTTGCAAATCATTCCCGTCAATTTGGCCGTGGTCATAGACCAATTTCAAAAAATTCTCGCTCAGAGAGATCCGGAGCTTCAAGCCGGCGCGCAATGGCTGCTTTCGCGCTATGAAATGGACGATATCACGCCGCCGCTGCTCAAAAAGGTTTATGCTTTTGTGCTCCTGTATCAATGGCTGTTTGAAACCTACAACGTGCAGGCGGTCAGCGCGGAGTGCTGGACGGCCATGCAGCTTGGGGTAGGGGCCATGCCTTGCACGGCATATAGCGTGCTGGCAGATCAAGGCTATATTCTCTCCTGCGAAAGCGATGTGCATGGCGCTTTAAGCATGGCCCTACTCTCCTGCGCGACGCTGGGGCAGAAAATTCCCTTCTTCGGCGAATTCACGGTGCGCCATCCGCACAATCCCAACGCCGAGCTCTTGTGGCATTGCGGGCCTTTTGCTTACAGTCTCAAAAAAGAGGGCAGCCCATGCAAGAACGTCAACATGCGCCAATGGTTTGAGGTCAAGGATGGCCAATATACCATCGCTCGCTTTGACCAGGACGGAGGAAACTACAGCCTTTTGGCCGGCACGTTTCGATCCACCGAAGGCCCTTACACTTTTGGCACTTATCTGTGGGCGCAGTTTGACAACCTTTCCGCGTGGGAACGCAAATTGGTGGAGGGCCCTTACATCCACCATATGGCGGAGGTGGAGGGGGACTACACCGCGGAGCTGCGAGAATTTTGCAAGTATGTGCCCGGGCTTTCGCCAGACAGGGTTGAGGCATAATTCCACCGGTTCTTCCATCTTCTGCTTGTTATAGGAGAAATGCCATGCTTGTCAATATGAGATCCTTGCTGGCGATTGCCGGCAGGCGCGACTGCGCCATTCCCGCTTTCAATGTCTACAACGGCGAAACCGCCATGGGTGTCCTGCGCGCCGCCGAGGAAGCCAATGCCTGCGTCATTGTACAGATGTATAGCCGCCTGTTTATGAGCGAAGAAGCGGAATTTCTATCTCCTGCTATCTTGGCCGCCGCTCATCGGTCGCCGGTCAAAATCTGCTTTCACCTAGACCATGGCGGCAGCGACGAAGCCGTGTTTCGAGCCGTTCGCTACGGATGCACCTCCGTGATGCGGGACGCAAGCGCGCTACCCTTGGAGGAGAATATCGCGGCGCTCAAAAACATCACGCATTTGGCGCATGACCTGGGTATCGACGTAGAAGGAGAGCTGGGGCATATCGGCTCGGCCCGGGATAAAGTGCCCGCAGAATTTACGAATGTGGAAGAAGCCGTTCGCTTCTGCCGGGAAACCCAGGTGGACGCGCTGGCGGTGGCTGTGGGAACCGCCCATGGGCATTATGCGCAGGCTCCTGTGCTGGCGCTGGAACGCATTCGCCAACTGCATCAAGCGCTACCCGCCGCGCTGGTGCTGCATGGCGGCAGCGGCGTGCCGGATGAGCAGATAGTGGCCGCAGTCAAAAACGGCATTCGCAAGGTCAACTTTGGCACGGATGTGTGCGTCTCCTTCCTGGAAGCGGTTCAAAAAGCGGACGCGTCCGTCGTTGGAGTAGACACTTTTATGAAGGAGCCCATTCAAGCCGTCAAGCGCTTCGCCCTGGAAAAAATACGGCTGTTGGGCGCGGAGGGGAGCAATGAGTAATTCATGGCCGGAACTCATGGGCATAGGCGCCGCCGTCCATGACACCCTGATCGTCGTGGCGGAATACCCGCTTGAGGATACAAAGCTGGAGACGCTTGAAACCAAAATCCAGGGAGGCGGCCCCTGCGCAACGGCGCTCGTAGCGGCGCACAAACTGGGCGTGCCAGCGGCGTATATGGGACGGATCGGCGCGGATGCCTTCGGGCGCTCCATATTGGAAGAATTCTCCGCCTTGGGCATGCAGACACGTTTTGTCCGCACGGCGATGAACGAGGTGAGTTTTCATTCTGTTGTCCTGCTCAATCAGGCGACCGGCAGCCGAACATGCCTATGGAACCGTGGCACCGTCGCCGCGCTTGCGCCTCGGGAAGTCGACCTGCAAGCCCTTGGGCACGCCAAGGTGCTGCATCTGGACGGGCACATGCTTGAGGCGGCTCTCCATGCCGCGAAATTTTGCCGCAGCAACGGCATATTGGTCAGCTACGATGCCGGCGGCGCCTATTGTGGAGTCGAAAACCTCATGCCCTATACGGATTGGCTCATTCCCTCCGAGGAATTTGCCATCAAAGTTACACGCGAGCCAACCGCCCAAGCCGCAGCCCGGAAGCTCTACGCGCTCTATCATCCGCAGCTGGTGGTGGTTACCCAAGGCGCCAAAGGAGGCGTCCTCCTGGACGAAAAGGGTTTGCGCCGCTATGAAAGCTACCCGGTGGAGGTGAAGGACACCAATGGATGCGGGGACATCTTCCACGGGGCCTTTATTGCAGCAAAGCTCAAAAACATGGACAACGACGCCGCCTGCCGCTATGCCAGCGCAGCCGCCGCGTTAAAATGCACCAGGCTGGGCGCGCGCAGCGCGATGCCAAGCCACGAAGAATGCCTCTCTTTTTTGGCGCAAAGAGGCGTTGCGCTGTAAAAGCGCTCAAGGAGGTACTTACATGCTTACGAAGCTTCGCGCCCTAAATCCCAATTTGCCGTTTTATTCCGTGCAAGATCCGGCATTTCGCCGCTTTGGGCGAGTGGTGGATTTTCTGGCTCCAAAATGGCTTGCCGTATGTCAAGAAGCGGCGGTGATGCCCCCGTCTGGCACGCGCTATGTGCCGTCCATGCCGGAGCTGGAAGAAATGACAGAGGAGTTTTGCGCGGCCAAGCACGCGCTTCGCGGCGAAGGCTCCTGCCAAGTTGGGTGCTGCTGGGGCTATAACCGTTTTCTCAACGGCTTGGAGTATCATCGCTCCAGCGAGCACAATATCGCCGTGAGCGACCTGGCGCTTTTGCTGGCGGATCAGCGCGATCTGGTGGGCAACGATCTGCCGCAGGGCTCTGTCACGGCGTTCTATGTGCCGCAGGGAAGCGTTGTGGAGCTGTATGCGACGACATTGCATTTTTGTCCCTGCCAGGTGCGGGATGACGGCTTTCGCTGCATTGTCATTCTGCCTCGAGGAACCAATCAGCCGCTGGAAGCCCCGCGGATGAACCATGGCGAGGGCCGACTGCTGTGGGCACAGGATAAATGGCTGGTGGTTCATCCTCTCAATCAATCGGCGCTCAGCAAAGGAGCGTATGCCGGTATCCGCGGAGAAAACGTTCAAATTCGTTACGAAGAGGAGAAATGAGGAATGGAACGAAAAGCGTTTATGAACGGTATGATCCAAACGGAACTGGAGGACGTCGTGGGCCGCGACAATCTTTCCTGCAGCGTGAGCGACCGCGCCACTTATGGTGTGGATTACTATTGGGTCGGCCGCATGTGGGAGGATCGGGGGCAAACGCCTCCTATGCCGGATTGGATTGTGCGCCCGGGGAGCGCGCAGGAAGTATCAAAAATACTCAAGATTGCGAATTATTACAAGCTTCCGGTAAACGTTTGGGGAGGCGGATCCGGTTCGCAAGGGGGCGCCCTGCCCATGGCGGGGGGGCTTATGCTGGACATGAAACGCATGAACCGCCTTCTCGAAATAGACGAGATCAGCCGCACCATTACCGCGGAGGCGGGGATGATTTTTCAGCAGCTGGAATGGTATGCAAACGAGCGGGGGTATTCCTGCCAGCACATCCCCTCCTGCCTGACTTGCGGAACCATTGGCGGCGCGCTGGGCCATCGGGGTATCGGCATTATGTCCACCAAATATGGCAAAATTGACGACCAATGCATTTGCATGGAGGTCGTCTTGCCCAACGGCGATATCCTCCAAACCCTGCCTGTGCCAAAGCATGCCGCCGGCCCTGATCTGAATCAGATTTTTATCGGCAGCGAAGGCTCGCTGGGCGTGATCACCAAGGCGACGTTCAAGCTTTTTGAACAACCCGAAAGCCGGCAACACCGGGCGTTCCTGTTTCCGGACATGCATAGCGGCTACATGGCTGGCCGCGATATCATGCAAAAGCTCAAGCCCTCCATTCTTCGGTTTTTTGACGAGGCTGAAACCGCGTCCATCCTTCGTAAGATCCTTGGCTTTGAGAAAAAAGGCTGCTTTATGAATGTAACCCTGGAGGGGCTCAAACGCATCGTTGACATCGAAATGGAAATCGTACAGGAAATCACCGCCCGGTACGGCGCTGAGGATCTTGGCAGCGAGTATGGGGATAAATGGTATCAAAACAGAATCACGTTTTTTTATCCGGGTCATATCATGGACATTCCGCAGATGTTCGGCACCATGGATACGGCGGCAACCTATGCCAACATCGAGCGCATTTATTGGGCCATGAAAAAGTCCATCAACGACCGCTTTCCCTTTGTCAAGTATATTTCCCATTCCAGCCATTGGTATGAGTGGGGCTGCATGAACTACACGCGCTTCATCGTCGAGCCTGAGGATGTTCCCCAAGACCCCATGGAAGCCTTGCGGCTGCATAATCAAATTTGGAATGTGGGCGTGCGAGCGGCCATGGAAAACGGCGGCGTAATCAACGATCATCACGGCATTGGCCTCAAGCTCTCACGCTTGATGAAGGAGCAATATGGATCTGCCATGCAGGTTTTAGAAGGCCTAAAGAAAAGCCTTGATCCACAGGGCCTCATGAATCCCTATAAACTGGGGCTGTAGGGGGAGAAACCGATGTTTAGTGAAAAAGCGTTAAAAAACGCACAGGCCTGCCGGTTTTGCTGGATGTGCCGCCATCTTTGTCCGGTGCAGCATGTGACCGGCAAGGAAACCAATACGCCGCGCGCCAAAGGATTGCTGGTAAGCATGATGCACAGGGGCATGCCTTTTGATCCAGATATCGCCAAAACCATGTACGAATGCCTGCTCTGCGGCGCTTGCACCCATGATTGTGCGACGGGGTTTGATCCGCTGGTTTTCATTCGGGAAAGCCGCACCCAGGCGTTGGTTCAGGGCGTAGCCCCTGATTATGTGGAGCAGGTCTTGAACCGCATTGCCCAAACGGGCAATCTTTACGGCGCTTCACAATGCCGGGTGGACTTTGACGGAATCCCTGAAAAGGCCGATCTCATGGTATGGCTGGGTGAAACCGCCCGGTATTCTGTGCCTGAGACCGCCAATGCGCTGCTGTCTATCTTGAAAAAGGCGCGCATTCCCTTTGCCGTTTTGCGCAACGAGCCCAGCAGCGGAGGCAGCCTGGGCGACCTGATAGGTTATGTGGAGGAAGTACGTCAGCAGGCGGCAAAAGCCTGCGATGCCATCCGTGCGGCAGGCGCGAAAACGCTGGTGGTATTGGATAGCTATGACGCCGCCTTGATGCGCCATGAATATTCGGACTGGGGGCTCGAGTGCCCGCAAGTCGTCACCGCCCCTTCCTTTGTTGCCGGGCTTATCAAAGAGGGAAGACTCAGGCCCCAAAAGAAGGCCCTGTCCGTTTGCTACCATGACGCAAGCCGCCTGGCGCGCGATCTGGATGAAACCCAGCCCGCGCGAGACATTCTGGCGGCGATGGGATGCGAAGTCCATGAAATGTGGCAAAACAAGAGGCTGACGAAATGCTGCGGAAGCGCGGTCGTGGGGCAGACGTTGCCGGAACTTCACAAGAAGGTCGCGGCCAACCGGTGGGAGGACGCCAAGCGCACGCGCGCTAAAGTGTTGGTGGCCGCCTGTCCTCAAAGCACGGAGGCGCTGAGCGCGGTGGCGCCGGAAGGATACGAATACTTGGATCTATTCGCGGCGCTGAATGACCGCCTGTAAGACGGGTTCATGCTTGCGCCAATGCGTGGGAGGAACAGTCATGCGCTATTTGCTGGGGGTGGATTTTGGCGGCGGTTCGTCCAAGGCGACGCTTTTGGGAGAAGACGGGAAGGTATATGCTGTTTCCAGCCAAGAGTACCCCACTTACTATCCTTGCAACGGATGGGCCGAGCAGGACGCGGAGGACAGCTACGACGCGCTGGTAAAGAACATCCGTAAAATCCTGCGTGTATCTCACGTTAAGCCAGAGCAGGTTGTGGCTCTGGCGCTGGACGCGGCTACGCATACGG
>ENA-OPBO01001162-OPBO01001162.1-human-gut-metagenome-genome-assembly--contig:-NODE-1162-length-19461-cov-7.999382_pt1 | contig 19461 bp, 19 predicted proteins | sample MGYA00241071_ERZ501458 | MGnify/ENA primary metagenome ERZ501458 (study PRJEB25962, sample SAMEA2042509) | human gut metagenome | biome: human gut; feature: human-associated habitat; material: faeces... | reverse complement strand
TACGCCACGGAAATCCTGGCCAACCGCGTCTACTTTGGCGACAGCCGTCCCGCCGCCGAGGCGGAGAATGAGCCGCCCGAGGAGGACAACTACGACTACGACGATGAGGGGGAGCTGCCCATCTGAAAAGACAAGGGGCGGGCCGAGTGGCCTGCCCCTTGAAGCGTATTAAGGAGGATATAACCATGCGTAGGGTTTACCGCTATCGCGGCACTGTGGGCGTCATGTCCGCTATGGGCCAGACCGCCGAAGAAATCACGCTCTATGACAGCAACGATGACAGCAAGGCCCCCACTCGGCTCAGTGTCTATGGGGGTCTTGCCAAGTACATCTACGAGCTGGAGTTAACCGATGCAGAGGAGCGGTATTTGGACGCGGACTACGTGTACGACTGGAACCTCGCCCTTGTCCGCATTGAGATACCCAGCACAAATCCCAACATCCCTGCAAAAATTATCGCGCAGCAGGAGCTCCTGGAGCACGGCATTGTTATCTTTGGGCCGCAGGAATATATCGAGACCCCGGAGCCGGAGCCCATGGACAAGGAACAGCACCTCGAATGGCTCAAGTGGAGAAGTGAGAATTATAGTTAAGGAGGAAAGGAAAAATGCAGATTTACGCTTACTTTTGTGGGGAACTCGACCACCAGTTCACAGACGCGGATGATAAGCAGGTGGAGGAGATGTGCCGCCGCCTCGATGACCCGGACAATGACACCCGGAGCTACGAGCTGGAGGGCGGCAGGCCCATCCTGTTCTGGCGGCGGGATGGGCGCATCCACGGCAATACCCTCGGCCATGACGAGAGAGACATCCCTGAGAGCAGTATCGCCAACGGACTTCCCTCCGCCGGGGGCGAACCGGGCGACCCGCCCCCGTTCTGACCCTGCCAGGGCCCAGGGGTATGGTCTGATACAGAACGCTGATAAGACCGAGAAAGGATTTTTACACCGCCATGAGCAAGACGAAAGTGATAGCCTCAATTTCCGGGGGAAAGGATTCGCTTGCCGCGCTGGTGACCTATATCGAACACGGCGGGCGGTGTGACGGCGCTGTGTACTGCCGGATTATGTTCGACAACGAGACGAGCGCGGAATATCCAGAGCATGAAGAGTGGCTACACAGCAAGTGCTTTCCAACCCTGGAGCGGGAGTATGGCGTCAAGACTACAATCGTCCAGGGGCCCTATACATATCAGGACTGTTTCTATAGGCAGTACGCGCAGGGCCCCAAAACGGGGAAAATATATGGTTTTCCATATCTCCGGGGGCCATGGTGCAATACCCGGTTAAAGACGAGGCCGCTCAAAAAGTTTGTGAAAACACTCGGGGAGCATACGGAAATTGTGGGCATAGCCGCAGACGAGGAAAAACGGATAGCGCGGAAAATGGTTACGGGCAAGGTGCTCCCGCTTGTGGAACATGGAATAACGGAGAGAGGGGCTGCAGAACTATGCGAGCGGAGGGGACTGCTTTCGCCGGCATACAGCAAGGGCCGGTCTCGCCTCGGGTGCTGGTTTTGCCATAATCAGCGAATTGGGGAGCTCAAACGTCTGTATTACGATTATCCGGCGCTATGGGAAAAACTCGCCCGTCTTGACAGAGATAGCCCTGTGATGTTCAAGCCAGGGTTGTCTCTTACAGGGCTTGGCTGGAGATTTTATAACGAAGGTCAGCAACTCAGCATCTTCGATTTGGCATCGTGATGGAACGGTCTACCGCTCATCACAGGTGAAAATATAACAGGAAGGGAGAAAGACGCAAAATGGAAAAACAGAATCACACTCAAAAGGCCATCACGCCCCGCATCCGCTTTGTGGACAGCGCCTACCACGAAATCTTCACGCTCCCGGACGGCGCCAGCATCGTCGTGACCTACTTCGACGGCTCCACCGTCACGCGGCCCTGTCAATACATCGACGAGGCTCACGCCAAAATCGGCAGCTCCGTTTTTCACATGCTGGAGTTTGCCGGACTTATGGAGCGCAACGGCAGCATCTATGCCCCGGAGGGAGGCGTAGCGGACTACTACGAGGTCTATCAAGCAGATTTGCACGCGGACTACTGTTTCCGAGAGTACGAGGAGGCAAAAGGCCGTATCTCCATGGCCGACTACACCCGCGTCTATGCCGGGATGCTTGGCAAGGGCACCAGCCTCGAAACCCTTTTCGCCCGGCACAACCAGGACACACGCCCTTTCGGGCGTCGGATGAGGTCTATGTCTGTGAGTGATATTGTGGTTCTTCATCAGGACGGGGAGGCCCATGCCTACTACACGGACAGCTTTGGCTTTGAGCCCATCGACGAAATCCTGAAAAAAACTGAATAACCGGCAAGCCGCGCGAGCGGGTTAGGCCGGAGCAAGAAAGGAGTACCCTTATGGCAACCACGTTGCAAGCGGTCATCGGCCTGTCCGATAAACTTAGTTCCGACCTGACCACCCGCCGTGGCGCGTGGCGGCAGTATCTCAATACCGCCGCCCGCGTCTACAAGTATAGTTTTGCCGACCAGCTCTTAATTTACGGCCAGCGCCCGGACGCCACGGCCTGCGCGGAGCTCGAATTGTGGAATGACAAAATGGGCCGCTGGGTCAACCGGGGCGCACACGGTATTGCCCTGATTGACACCAGTGGACGCAGGCCCCGGCTCCGATACGTCTTTGACGTATCGGATACCCACTTGTCCCGGGACGGCAACGGGCGGACGCTGCGCCTGTGGACTATCCGGCCAGAGCAGCATGATGCAGTCTCCAGAGAGCTGGAACGCATGTACCCGGATGCCGGCATCACTGGCATGCCCTTTGAGCGGAAAATCATTGAGATTTGCGAGCGGGCAGTAAAGCACCAGCTTGCCTACTACCTGGAGGAGCTGGAGCGGGTTAAGGGTGGCAGTCTGCTGGAGGAGCTGGACGCCCTGAATCTGTCCATGTGGCTCAGACTGCCCCTGGAGGCCAGTGTCGGCTACACCGTCCTGACCCGCTGCGGCATTGACGCCGGCCTCTACTACGACGATGTGGACTTCGAGAAGATTTATGATTTTTCCACACCGGCTACCGTGGCCGTCCTGGGCAACGCCACCAGCAACATCTCCCGTGCCCTGCTGCTGGAGCTGGGCCAGCTGGCCCGGAGCCTGACGCGGCAGCGACAGCCCCGGAGGAAGCCGTCTGTCCCAGCCCGCCGGCCAACGCCGCCGAGGCAGAAGCCGGAGAGCACCCTGGCACCCGCAGTACAACCAAAAACCGAAACTGAAACGGAGGCCGCACAGGTCTCCGTTTCCGGCGTTTTTGGGGATAAAGCGCCGGAATCAGATTTACAGCCCGAGCGAGAAGACGTAGCCCCGGTTGAGGCAGGAACACCCACGGAATCGGAGACGCCCGAGGCCCCTGAGGTCCTGGAAGTATCAGCCCCGGTTGAACAGGAAGTATCAGCCGCACCGGAGCCCGCGCACCATATCCCTTTGGGGTCCACGGTCTACATCGGCACGAAAGAGTATGAGCTGCTGGCCTACGGCGACGAGAACGTGACCCTGTATGACCCAGACTGCCCACTGTTCCACGAGGTGTTGCCCCGGAGCGAGTTTGACGCCAAGCTGGCCGAAAACCCGCTGAACGGCCATCTCTTCACCGCCGATGGAAACACGCCGGAGGTCACAGAGCAAGTCAGCGCCCCGGAGCAGGCGGAACCGGAGGCGACACCGGAACAGACGGCTGCTACCCCTGAGCCGGAACAGACCCCCACCGTCCAGCTTGCCCCGCCCCCGGCAGTACGCAGGCACAGCAAAGTGTCCCCGACTGTCCTGCACCCGGAAATCCCCGTGGAGCAACGCCATGACTACCGTATTCATGACGATACCCTGAGCGTGGGCACCCCCGGAGAGAAGTTCAATGGCAATGTCAAAGCCATTCGGCTGCTGAAAAAGCTGGAGGCGGAGGACCGCTTCGCCACCCCGGAGGAACAGGAAGTCTTGGCCCGGTACGTGGGCTGGGGCGGGCTTGCGGACTGTTTCGACGAGCGCCACAGCAAGTACGGGGAGTTAAAGGCCCTGTTGACCGAGGACGAGTATGCGGCGGCGCGGGCGTCCACCCTCAATGCCCACTACACCACCCCGGTGGTCATCCGGGCTATCTATGATACCCTCTCCAACATGGGCTTCCAAACCGGCAACATTCTGGAGCCGTCCTGCGGCGTAGGCAACTTCTTCGGCTGTTTGCCGGAGACCATGGCCGGGTCGAAACTGTACGGCGTGGAGCTGGACAGCCTCACCGGACGCATCGCCCAGCAGCTCTATCAGAGGGCCAGCATTACCGTCCAGGGCTACGAGCGCGTCAATTACCCAAAGGACTTCTTTGACGTGGCCGTGGGCAACGTACCCTTTGGCAGCTACCAGGTCAACGACAAGGCGTATAACCGACTGGGCTTCTCCATCCACAACTATTTCTTCGCCAAGGCTCTGGACCAGGTGCGCCCCGGCGGTATCGTGGCCTTTGTCACCAGCCGTTACACCATGGACAGCAAGGATACCACCGTCCGCAAGTATCTGGCCAAGCGGGCGGAGCTGCTGGGGGCCATCCGGCTCCCCAACAACGCTTTCAAGGCCAACGCCGGCACGGAGGTCGTGACGGACATCATCATCCTGCAAAAGCGGAACCATATCGACCTGTCCGAGCCAGCATGGGTACAGCTGGGGGAGAGCGCCAACGGCTTTGCCATCAACCGCTATTTTGCCGACCACCCGGAGATGGTGCTGGGTGTGCAGACCTCGGAGAGCACCCAGTACGGCAGGCAGGACTTCACCGTGGCGCCCATGGAAGGGGTTGACCTTGGGGAACAGCTTGCTGGTGCCATCCGGCATATCCACGGCGTTTACATCGAGGCCGCTCCCGCCGACGTGGAGGACGCGGAGGCGGACGATTCCATCCCGGCTGACCCGGCGGTGCGCAATTACAGCTATACGCTGGTGGACGGTAAGGTGTACTACCGGGAAAATAGCTGCATGACCCCCGTCCGTGTGTCCGGCACGGCAGAGGGGCGCATCAAGGGATTGATTGGCCTCCGGGATTGTGTGCGGACGCTCATCGAGTACCAGACCGAGGACTACCCGGATGAGGACATTGCGGAGGAACAGCGGAAGCTCAACACCCGGTATGACGTCTTTGTGCGGCAGTACGGGCGCATTACCGCCCGCACCAACAACGCCGCGTTCCGGGCGGATAGTTCGTATTTTCTGTTGTCCTCCCTGGAAGTGCTGGACGACGAAGGCAAGTTCGTCCGAAAGGCGGACATGTTCTCCAAGCGCACCATCAAGCGGCACGTCACCGTGACCCATGTGGACACGGCGTCCGAGGCCCTGGCCCTGTCGCTGGGTGAGCGGGCCAAGGTCGATATGGCCTACATGACCGAGCTCACCGGCAAGACGGAAGATGAGATTTACGCTGACCTGAAAGGCGTTATCTTTCTTAATCCTCTCTACACCGGCGAGGGAAGTAATCAGGCCAAGTATTTCCCCGCTGATGAGTACCTGTCTGGCAACGTCCGGGAGAAGCTGGCCGTGGCCAAGCGCCGCGCGGAACTTCATCCAGATGATTACGCCGTCAATATGCAGGCGCTGGAGGCCGTGCAGCCGGTGGACCTGACCGCCGCGGAAATCTCCGTCCGTCTGGGGGCCACGTGGCTTCCCATCGACGTGGTGGAGCAATTTATGTATGAAATCATGCAGACCCCCAGGTATATGCGCTCCAACATCTGCGTCCACTACTCCAACTACACGGGGGAGTGGCAGGTTGAGGGCAAGAGCCGGGACAAGAGCAGCGTCAACGCCAACAGTACCTACGGCACCGGGCGCGTCAATGGCTACAAAATCCTGGAGGAGACTCTGAACCTACGCACCGTCCGCGTATTTGACTATGTTGAGGATGAGCATGGCAACAGGACCCCGGTCCTCAACAAGAAGGAGACCGCCATCGCCCAGGGCAAGCAGGAGCTTATCAAACAGGCGTTCCAGAACTGGATATGGAAAGACCAGAGCCGTCGGGACCGGCTGTGCAAGCTCTACAACGAGAAGTTCAACTCTATTCGCCCCCGGGAATATGACGGGAGCCATCTCAACTTCGTGGGCATCAACCCGGCTATCCAGCTCCGGCCCCATCAGGTCAACGCCATCGCCCATATCCTCTATGGCGGCAACACCCTACTGGCCCATGTGGTGGGAGCAGGCAAGACCTACGAGATGGTCGCCGCCGGCATGGAGAGCAAGAGGCTGGGCCTGTGCCAGAAATCCCTCTATGTGGTGCCCAACCATTTAACAGAGCAGTGGGCCACGGAGTTCCTTCAGCTCTATCCAGCCGCCAACATCCTGGTGGCCACAAGGAAGGACTTCGAGACTAAGAACCGTAAGCGGTTCTGTGGGAGAATCGCCACCGGCGACTACGACGCCATCATCATCGGTCACAGCCAGTTTGAGAAAATCCCCATGAGTGTAGAGCGTCAGCGGTACATTCTGGAGCGACAGGAGCAGGACATCATGGACGGTTTGGCCGAGCTGAAGGCCAACCACGGGGAGCGGTTTTCCATCAAGCAGCTTGAACGCAGCAAGAAATCCATTCAAGCCAAGCTGGCAAAACTCAATGACCAGAGCCGCAAGGACGATGTGGTGACTTTTGAAGAGCTGGGCGTGGACCGCCTCTTTATCGACGAGGCCCATTACTACAAAAATCTCGCGGCATTCTCGAAGATGCGCAACGTGGGCGGCATCAGCCAGACCGAAGCGCAGAAGTCCAGCGATTTGTTCATGAAGTGCCGCTACCTGGACGAGCTGACCGGCGGGCGCGGCGTGGTGTTCGCCACGGGCACGCCCATCTCCAACACCATGGTGGAGATGTACACCATGCAGAAGTATCTCCAGTATCACACACTGGAGCAGCAAGGGCTGCTGCACTTCGATTCGTGGGCGTCTACATTTGGCGAGACCGTGACTGCTATCGAGCTGGCCCCGGAGGGCACCGGCTACCGGGCCAAGACCCGGTTCTCCCGGTTCTATAATCTCCCGGAACTCATGGCCATGTTCAAGGAAGTGGCGGACATCCAGACGGCGGATATGCTGAATCTGCCTGTCCCCAAGGCCAACTACCACAATATCGTGCTCAAACCCTCGGAGCACCAGAGGCAGATGGTGGCGGCGCTGTCCAAGCGCGCCGAAAAAGTTCGCAACAAGATGGTGGACCCCAGTGTGGACAATATGCTGCGCATCACCAACGACGGGCGCAAGCTGGCGCTGGACCAGCGCATGATGAATCCCATGCTCCCGGCCAGCGAGACCGGCAAGGTAAATGCCTGCGCCGAGAACGTCTATGCCATCTGGCAACACACGGCGGCACACCGCTCCACGCAGATGGTGTTTTGCGACCTGTCCACGCCCAAGAACGACGGCCAGTTCAACGTCTATGACGCACTCCGGAACGAATTGCGCACCATGGGCATCCCCGCCTGTGAAATCGCCTACATCCACAATGCCAAGACTGAGGCCCAGAAGAAGGAGCTGTTCGGCAAAGTGCGTTCCGGTCAGGTGCGCGTACTGATTGGCAGTACGCAGAAAATGGGCGCGGGTACTAACGTTCAGCAGAAGCTCATCGCCCTGCACCATCTGGACTGCCCGTGGCGTCCCGCTGACCTGCAACAGCGCGAAGGCCGCATCATCCGCCAGGGCAACCAGAATCCAGAAGTGGAGATTTATACTTACGTCACGGAAAACACCTTTGACAGCTATCTGTATCAGATGGTGGAGGGCAAGCAGAAGTTCATCGGGCAGATTATGACCAGCAAGAGCCCGGTGCGCTCCGCCGAGGATATTGATGAAACCGCTCTCAGCTACGCGGAAATCAAGGCCCTCTGCACCGGCAATCCGCTTATCAAGGAGCGCATGGACCTGGATATTGACGTCCAGCGCCTGCGGCTCTTGAAAGCCAACTACCTGTCCCAGAAATATGCCCTGGAGGACAAGATTACCAAGTATCTGCCCCAGGAAATCCGTGAGCATGAGCAGAGCATCGCCGGCTATGAGGCCGACATGGCCCACCTTGCGGAAAATACCTGCCCGGATGCGGACGGCTTCTCACCCATGGTCATCGAGGGCCAGGGCTACACCAGCAAGAAAGCAGCAGGCTCCGCCATCCTGGAAGCCTGTCAGGCCATGACCAGCCCCGACCCTATCCCGCTGGGCGCGTATCGGGGCTTTGGGATGGTGATGCGGTTTGACAGCATCTCCCGGGAGTACCGGGTCACCCTGTCCAACAAGATGAGCTACACGGTCTCTCTCGGTACAGACCTCTACGGTAACATCGCCCGTCTGGACAATGCCCTTGCGGGCATCGAGGCACAGCGTGACGCCGCCCGTGAGGAGCTGGAGAACGCCAAACAGCAGTTTGCCACCGCCCAGGAGCAGGTCGAGCGCCCGTTCCCACAGGAGGACGAGCTTCACACCAAGTCCGCCCGGCTGGACGAGTTGAACATCGCCCTCAACCTGGACAAGCGGGACAACGAGGACATGGACGACGGCGAGGAGTTGCCCAAGGCCGGATAACAAGAGCGCCCGCACGGGCCAAACCGTGCGGGCGTCTCTGCAATCTGGATTAAAATGATAAATTCTGCCGGTCCCTGCGGCCATGGAGAAAGCGCCGGATTTCCACCGTGTCTTCCAGCACCGCGTAATACAGGACATACCCTTTCACCGGCACCTTGCGAATCTCATCCCGCATGGGCCGAGTCGTCCGATACAGCTCGTGGGCGTATGGGTACTTGGAGATGCGCTCCACCGTATCGTCCAGTTCATCCAGCAAGTCCTGTGCGGCCTTTGGGGCGTCCAGCTTCCCGGCGATATAGTCCACGGCGTCCAGAATATCCTCTTCCGCCAATGGGAGGTAGACGATTTTATACATCCTCGCTATCTCCATAGCGGGCCAGCCGCCGGCGGGCGTTTTCCATGACCTCGGTGTGGGTCCTGCGCTCCTTGGTCTGTGCAGCCTGAAGCTCGGCTTCTATCAGCTTATCGTAGACGCGGCTTTCATACAAGCCGTCCTCGTAAGCCTCCATGCTCATGACCACCAGAGAGCCCACGCCGTTTTTGGTCAGAAATACGGGCTCCTTGCTGGCCTGCACATCATGGGTGATTTCTGTAAAATGATTTCTCAGGTCAGACACGGGCCTGATGTTCGGCATAACTGCCACCCCCTTTATCACAATTATATACATAGTTCTGCTAATAGTCAATGATGACTGTATCTATGGTAACGTAAAAATATGGAAGGAGATAACACGATGGCAAACGCCAAGCTGATGACCCCGCTGTTTTACCGAGACAACTACAATGCCGCTGGAAAAAAGATGCGGGCTGTATTGGTACGCGAAGTGTCCAACGGGACAGACACCTACCGGCTCTGGCGGCGTGACGGCAAGCCGGACCGGCAGTATCCCCAGGGGGAGGGGGACGACTATATCCTTTATGTGGAGCTGCATGGGTATCTTGCTACGCTCCGCACCACTGATTACTACTTGATTGACCGTTGCGGCTACAAGGCCATGGTCGCGGCCCTGTACGGGGGCGAGGACAAGCGGGAGCAATATTTTGATGGTCTGCGCCGGTCCGGGGGCGACGAAGCTGTTCTGAAGGCGTTGCGGCAGGAGGGGCAGAAAATACAGGAGTTCGGGCGCGACCCGGCCTGTCAGGCCGATTACATCAAGGCCATTCTGGACGGCCATGTATCAACTTATCTGGCGTCCAAGGAGAGCGGTGGTGAGACCTTCCCCGACTACATCGGGGCGCTGGTGCTGGGCGAACTCCCGGCTTGTCGTGAGTTATCTGCAATATATAAGGATAAGTGCCGAGAAAAAGACCGTGAACGGAAAGCCAAAGCTGATGCGGAGGACCGGGCGTATTGCCGGGAGCGCAACCAGCTGGCCGAGCAGCAGGTGCAGGACGCCCTTCGCATCATCCGGGAGGGCGGCATGCTCCAAAATGATACCGTGGAGTTTTATCGGAGCCGGCATGATTCCAGCGCGTGCTCCATCGTCCTTTACCTAATGCGGAAGTATCAGGTGGACGTGCCCCTCCGCACCCAGGGGTGGATAAATGAGCGGCTGGCCAACGCCACGATTGCAGATGGTCGGTGCTCCCATCTGCAATTCTGGGGCACGAAGAAGGACAGGGCCTCCCAGCGGTTCGTGGACTGCATGAACCAGCTGATTCGCGCCGTCGCCGCCTGATGGGAGGAGACCATGGAGAAATACATACCACCAGAAAAAATGACGGTGGAACAGATACAGGCCAACATCGACGAGCGGTTTAATGCTTGGAATCAAATCTCCCAGAATGGGTGCTCCGACCCCGGCTGGCCGGATGGGGTCAACTTGAACCTGATACGCAACCACATCATCTATTATTACGGCCTGCTGCATGAGAAGCAGGCGGGACAGGTACAAATCAGCCTATTTGACGCTCCGGCCAGCACCCAAGAGCGCCCCGTCCCGCCGGAGGTGCCGCAGAATTACATGGTGGCCGGGTGCGAGCACTCCCACCGTCTGGACAGGTTTGGCTGGGACGATAAACTGATTTGGGGAGAGAAGGGAGAGTACAAAGCATGAAGAAGACATTGACACATGTGGGGCGCGACAGCTGGAGCCGCCCCCTATACCGGGATGAGGATGGGCGCATCTGGGTAGACGTGGAGCCCCGGAGCAATTATGCCCCTTGCCTCTGCACCATCACCGACATCGGGGAGCCCTGCGACCCAATGCGGCCTGATATAGAGGTCGAGTTTGTGCCCCGGCGCGACGTGTGGTATTAAGGGGGGGCGAGGAACAATGGAAGTGACGCGAGTACCACTGTCCGAGCGCATTGGTATGGCGCAGGAAGGTCGGACGGCACAGCCGGAATACCTGCCCAGCCTGATACGGCAGTGGGGCAAGACATCTATCCGGGCATACTTCGGCGGCTGCACGGCGGAGCTGGAGCGGTTTTGCGAGCTCATGCGGCTTGCGCCGGAGGATGGCCTGACCTATCAGGACGTGGCGCTGATGCTGTTTGACCTGTTATATAGGGATAATTCGCGGGGCGCGGAGGCCACGCAGCTGCTAGCCGCGCCGGTGCTGGCCGCGTGGGCGCAGGTGCAGAAAAGGAGGGCAGCGCATGGATAAGACTCAACAAATCCCGCTTGCAGAGCGGTTACAGGGTGCGGGGGCCCAGAGCATGGGGCTCCCTGTTGCCATGGGCCTGTATGTTGAAGACTTTTTGGGGCTGGTCGGGCAAATGACCGGCCAACAAGACCGTTACGCGGAAATCTATGAAAAGTACATCAAGCCCTATGAAGGCAAGGATGGCGGGAAATCCGTCCGCAACATGGTGGTGTCGGCGGACGCCCTGCCGCCGGCGGAAAAGACAACGCTGCTGTTTCGGCTCCTGGTGGAGCCGTTCGCGGCGTTAGAGTATATGGAGGTGAGCGACAAATGAGTTATTACATTCCTACAATTATTCGTGAGACCAGTGAGGGGACGGTACGCGTCCCCATCGCTGATATGATGTTTCAGCGGAGAGAAGTCTGGCTGACTGGCGAGATTAACAGCGAGGTGGCCGACGCGGTTATCGCACAAATCCTGCACCTGGACGCGGAGGACCCCGACGCGGAAATCACGCTTTACATCGACAGCCCGGGCGGCTCCGTCACAGCGGGACTGTCCATCTACGATGTCATGCAGGCGGTTACCGCCAACATCCATACTGTGTGCGTCGGCACAGCGGCCAGCATGGCGGCGGTCCTCTTTGCCGCCGGTCACCGGCGGGAGATACTGCGGCACGGAGAAGTGATGATACACGACCCGCTGGTGTCCGGCGGCATCACTGGCAGCGCCCTGGCCATACAAGATAAAAGTGACCGCCTGATGGCCAAGCGCAAGGTGCTGTGCGGCATCCTGGCCCAGCACACCGGAAAGAACATAAAGCAAATTTACAAGGTTACGGCCAAGGACACATACTTCGGTGCCGAGGAAGCTGTGCAGTACGGGCTTGCCGATGCCGTGATTGAAAAGCTGGAAAGGAGAAGCGCATGAGAGACACCAGTTATCGTATTTTGGCAGACGGCGTGACCGTCAGCAACGACACCTGGGCAACGGGCCTTGCCAACCATGACCTGATTATCGGCCCCACCGGCGGTGGCAAGACCCGGAGCTACGTCCTACCCAACCTGCTGTCCTCGCAAGAATCGTTTATTGTCACAGACGGAAAGGGCACCCTGCGAAAACAGGTGGGCAGCCTCCTTGAACGGCGTGGGTTTCGCGTGCTGGAGCTGGATTTTACAGACCTGTTGCACTCGCCCTGGGGGTACAACCCTTTGCAGTTTATCCGGTATGATGAGCAGCGCAAAAGCTGGAACGAGCAAGACATTATCACCGTTGCCGCCGCGCTGGTGCCAGTCGAGGACCGAACGCAACCATTTTGGGAGTATGCGGCGCGGAATTTGCTGGAGGCCCTTATCGGCTACACGCTGGAGTGCCTACCAGCGGAAGAACATACCCTTGCCAGCGTGGCAAGACTGTTCTCCGAGGCGGAAACGGGCGTGCTTGACGAATTTATGAGGGAGCTCTGCACGATTGCACCCGAAAGTTTTGCCGCCATGCGCTGGAAAGGCATCCAGACCTGCCGCCGGGCGGACAAAACATACGGCTCCGTCCTGGGTATTTTGAGTCAGAAGATTTCCAATTTCAGTTTTGAAGGCGCGAGGGAGCTGTTCACCAATCCTAATCAAATTGACTTTGCTGCCATCTCCCATACGCCCACCGCCGTCTTTGCCCATGTCAGTGACAGCGATTTTTCGCTTGCAAATTTGACCTCGCTATTTTACACGCAGGCGCTCCAGGCTCTGATTGCCGAAGCGGATAAACAGCCCGACAACCGGCTGCAAATTCCGGTGCGGCTCTACCTCGATGACTTCCCAAATTTGAACATCCCGGATATAGACAAGACTATCTCAGTCATCCGCAGCCGTGAAATCAGTGTCAGCATTGTCATCCAGAGCATCACCCAGCTGGAGGAACTGTACGGCCACGCCAAGTCCATGACCATCGTGGACAACTGCGACCACCTGCTATACCTAGGTGGGCAGAGCGTGGAAACGGCCCGGTTTATCGGGGTCAAGGCCAACAAACCCGTGTCCACAATCCTCAATATGCCGCTGGACCGGGCGTGGCTGTTCGAGCGCGGGAGCACCCCACGCGAGGTCAAAAAGTACGACCTGACGCGGCATCCGCTGTACCGCCAGCTCCCGGAGTACCGGGCGCGGGCGGTGCCGGAGCAGGAGCGTGTACGCCAGCCGGGGCCGGAGCAGGCCGCGGCGGGATACTGATACCCCAGATAGTTTTTGTCATTTTTGTTTTCTCTCCCACGGGCCGCCGCCCGTGGGATTTTTGTATGGCCGCTGTCCTTGTGGGGACAGCGGCCATACTGTTTACACTCAGGGGATGGGTGTCTATGTAGAGCCATTTGGAGCTTGGATATGTATGAAAATCCGAGTATAATAATAGAACAGAAAGGAAATAGGGGATGAGGGAATGAAAGAGCAAACCTGTTGCTTTACCGGGCACCGAAATGTTCCTACGGACAAAATGCAGGAGATAGTAGCACGGACCGGGGCCAAGGTGCGGGAGCTGATAAGCGGGGGCTATCGGTGCTTTGTGGTCGGCGGAGCTATCGGCTACGACACACTTGCTGCCGAGCTACTGTTCCGGCTCCGGGATGCGGAGCGCATGGGCATCAGGGTCATCCTGGCTTACCCTTTTGATGGCTACATGGACCGCTGGAGCGAAGAACAGAAAGCGACCTATGAGCGACTACTGCCACTGTACGACGAGCGCATCTGTGTTGCCGCAGCGGCCAGCCGAGGGGCGTACTTGCAGCGGGACAGATACATGGTAGACGCATCGTCCATGTGCATCGCCTATTGCACCCGGCAGACAGGCGGAACGGCTTACACCATCCGCTATGCCGGAAAGAAAAGTGTGCCTGTCGTCAATGTTGCAGAGGATTTTTGACAAGAGATAGTTTTCGGATTATGCCCGCCGTCCTTTCGGGGACGGCGGGCATACTGTTTTGTCGGAGGGGGGCGCAATAATGGCCCATCTAATTGTAATTACCGCTACGTTTTAATGGATATTATTCGAGCGCGAAAATGACCAAAATAGCCTGAAATCCGCATGACAGACCATTTTAGGGCAATTATAAACATAATTATTTGGGCTTTTGAGGAACCAACAATCGACAATTAAATGACCAAAGCTGGAGCGGAAAGAGGATACATCCCCCGTGCCAGCCGCTGCGACACCGCGCCGCGGGCCGTGCGGCATCACGGGGACGGGCCCGTGCGCGGGGACGAGGGATAACGCCGCATATTGAATGCGGCTTGAAGTATAGCCGCCGCCGGACCGCCCGGGGAGCGGACTATAAGGCGTGTCATTTTGGCGTCGGCGGCTATACTTTTGGCCATTTGTACCCCTTGATTTGCCGCCGTTTTGGTGTCAGAGTATAAAGTTGTATGATTTTTATACTCTGGAACTGCCCCAAAACGGCTCGGACTATATAGCGCAAAACGCCTCGTTCCGAGGCTTTTTTGCAGAACACGGCGGCAGGAGGGCGGCGGAGCCCCAAATGGCCGAAAGGGCATAAGAGCCAGCGACACGCGACTGTCGTCACGTGGTCCGCATAGCGGACGCTGGTGCGCCACCGGCGCACCTCACCCCGGTACAGGAGTACCGTGGCGAGGCTCTTACGCGGTCAGCCTGCTGCCCGCGCCCTTTCCGCGCTACGGCGCTCCGAGGGTGCCCTTGGGGAAAGCCTAAAGTACGCATCAGGCGGACTGCTCCATCAGGAGCGCCCGCCCTTTACGTCCTTTAGTGATGAGAGTAGCATGCTGCTCACACGCGCTCTGATGCGGCGTCGCCGCATCAGAAGACCTTTTCGATAGACGGGGTGCGCGGCTATCGCCCCATACTGGGGAGAACCTTGATGGATGGGCTGAGACCCTTGCTGCCCCGGTTTACGCCCAGGAAGGATGAGAGAAGGGAGAACACATACGGGTACGTCACTGCTTTACGCTCCGGGGGACGGCGATGAAGTGTGAAACTGCCTTTGCGTTACGATGTTACATATTTTTTTGAACCCTTCTATATATTTTGAAATTCCATATTTTATCCATAATTGACTTAAAATAAAGTGTAACTCTGAAACAGACCGCTCAAAATCGTTGAAAATCAACCGTTTTGTATGTTACAAGTGCAAAGCGGAAAATGTAACACGCCTTTTCAGCTTGCACCGTACCTCCTTGAAAATCAACCCTTTTGCGTAAACGGCCGCTGTCTCATTTTTTTCGCCATTTTTGTAACATTGGGTCCTCCCCTAAACTCGAATTTGCGCTGTAAACCGTGATTTGCTCCCATACGGACACAATATGGGCTTCGTCTGGATAGCGGAGCGGACATCTGTTACAGTTTTTGCTACGGATTTTGTAACAGCTATCCGCTCATCGGATATACCAAATGTTCCAAGACTCTAACAATTTCTCGAAAGAAAAGGGCAGAGCCGGCCAGCACGCGGAGAGCTACGGAGAACACGCAAAAAAATGACCAAGCAGCGGTTACACTGCCTGGTCATTTACTATTTGGCGTGGTTAGTTGTCATTATAAGTCTCGTATTCCGCCATTATTTGTTTCAAATTTTGGAGAACTGCTGTGAGCGCGGCAGCGACAACTTTAACTGTGTTAGGGTCGGGGTCCTCACCGTCATCACTATCAAGCATCTCATTGGCTGACTCAACATAAGAATTCATTCGATTCAGCATACGCTTTGTCGCGCTGTCCATGGTTTTACGAGTACATTGAGCAGGGTTTTCTTCAACTGTATTTATCATCTCTTTAGCCTCGTCCACAATGATTCTTCTTACCTCCGGAGCGACTTGCATCCAAGCGTGGTACATTGAAATGTCCGTTGCCTCGGTGCTGCGCAGTTCTTCATCAATCTTTTCATAGATTACACTTAAAATATTAGCGGTCTTTAGCTCGACTTCTGCCTCGGTGTTTTTCCCAGAAATCAGGGTCTCCATAGATATATTTAGAGCTCGGGCTATTTGTTCCAGTGAACTATACTTAGGACTGCTTGTGTCTCGCTCCCAATGGCCTATAGTTTGATAGGGGATGCCGGATGCTTCAGCCAATTCCATCTGTGTCATATTCGCGTTTGTCCTTGCGACTTTAATACATTCTCCGATTGTCATGAGTAATCCCTCCTGTTGCTTGATTACATTATAAACTAAAAGCAGAGGCGTGTCAATGCGTTTTCTCAAAAATATGACTAAATTCTTTCAAGAAATAAAGGATAATGTGTAATTATAAAGCCAAACATCGTGAAAGGCTTCAAAAATAAATGATTATATTTTGAGAAAATACTTGACATATATGATTTTGAGTATTATGATAGTAGCATAAAAGCAGAAAGCTCCTTCATGGGGCAGAAAGGAAACTATCATGGATACAAACGAATCAAATCCCACCACGGCAACATCTGGACAGCAAGGACACATATTCAAGACCTATACACAGGTCCTGCGGGACAAGACGATTGAATACCTGCAGAGCATCAACCTCGCCAGCCCGCCCTCGCCTGATGAAATCGAATATACGATTATCCATAAAATGTGCATGGAAATCGACGCCATGAACGCCGTCGCTATAAAGGGACAGAAGTACCGCGTCCCAAAGAGCTTGTCACCCTCGCAGATTGCGCTTATCATGGCGAGGCTGTATCCCATCTGTCTGCTGGAGTCAGGAGGCGAGAATGCAGACAGCGGGAATCGAATTCTATCGCTGTATTGCAATACCGGAGAAAACGCGGGTATCTATGTCAATGATGATAAAGCGTTTTTCGCCTTGGCTAAACAATATAAGTCTGACCTTGAGAAGCGTGAGTTTGAGGAAGTTCTGTACCAACTTGAAAAACTTGTTCCCGTAAAGACACCCAACCGTAACCGCGACCTGATTGCAGTCAACAACGGCATTTTCGATTACAAAACAAAACAGTTGTTGCCCTTTTCACCAGACCACATCTTCATTGCAAAATCCCATATAGATTATGTGGACAACCCGCCGCTCCCTGTCTACCACAATCCGGATGACAATACGGATTGGGACGTGGAGACTTGGATGAGCGAATTGTCTGATGACCCCGAAATCGTTCAGGCGTTATGGGAGATTCTTGGAGCCATCCTGCGGCCTTATGTTCGCTGGAACAAAGCAGCGTGGTTCTACTCCGAGACCGGCAACAACGGCAAAGGTACTTTATGTGAGCTCATGCGTTGCCTGCTGGGCAAGGGGGCCTATGCCAGCATCCCTATATCCGACTTCAGTAAGGACTTTTTGCTGGAGCCGCTCATTCGCTCACAGGCTATCATTGTGGATGAGAACAATGTGGGTGAGTATCTGGACAAGTCGGCCAACCTGAAAGCCGTCATCACCAATGACGTCATCCAGATTAACCGGAAGTTCAAGACCCCTATTGCGTATCAGTTCTACGGCTTCATGGTGCAGTGTATCAACGAACTGCCACGGGTTAAAGACAAGACCGACAGTTTCTATCGCCGTCAGTTGCTGATACCCTTTACAAAATGCTTCACCGGCCGGGAGCGACCATACATCAAAAACGACTATCTCCACAGGAAAGACACACTGGAATACGTCATGCACAAAGTTCTGAACATGAACTACTATCAGCTTTCTGAACCTGCGGCAAGCCGTGAGGCGTTGCAGGAATATAAAGAGTACAACGACCCCATTCGGCAGTTTGTCAAAGAGGTTTTGCCTGCGTGTGTCTGGGATTTGCTCCCGTTTACCTTCCTCTATGACTTATATAAAGCATGGCTGAAGCAGGTCAGTCCCAGCAGCACCGCAGTAGGAAAAAATACATTCACAAATGAACTGCTTAAGCTCATCCAGGATGACCCTACCAGTGAGTGGTACACCGATGACAAGAGCAAGCCCACCCGTGCTGGCAACAGAATGGCCAAGCCAGAATATATGATTGCCAAGTACGAGCTGAACCACTGGAAGAACCCGTGTTATCGCGGAAACGACCTTAATCAAATCTGTACCCCCATCCAGGATGGGTCGTACCGTGGCCTTGTTCGGAAGGATTTGAGTTACGCTGTGCGGAGCTCGAAAAACTCTGTGGCCTCGTGATTACAGCATCCTATGGCCCCAACACCGGAGGAGATATGCCGGAGCATATCCCATCCATGGAAAAAAGGAAGTGCATCATGGCATTAGCAAAAGTAACATGCACCTGCAAACGGTGTGGAAGGACCTTCGAGCGCAAGGCTCAAAGGTGGAACGACCAGAAGGCCAGAGAATGGGAGGAGTGGGCGGTTAGGAACATCACACTATGCCCAGAGTGTGAGTACGACGACTATGTGGCTGGGGCCGTTAAGCTGGCCCAAGCGGCGTCCGCCAACGGCCTGCCGGAACTACAAGGCTCAGAAAAGCAGGTTACGTGGGCGGAGTACATAAGGGCCGAACTTTTGGCGAGCGCGGAGACATATCTAAAAGATAACTGGGATAAGACCCGCGTACTTGATGACGATGTCATCAAAGCACGTAATGAGGAAGTCCTACACGCGCTGGGGCAGGTATTGGCGCAAGTCAGGCATGTGCCCCGCGCCGCGTGGTGGATAGGCCGCCGACACAATGATGGTGCCCAACTGCTGCGAAGCGTTTACCAGGAGCAGCACCCCGAAGAGATACAGTTTTAACGGGAAATTTTTACCCTCTGTTAGATATTGTTTTCCTGATGATTCTACAAAAAACTTGAATTACATCACAATAAACAGTTTTTGAAAGGAACGTGAACAAAATGAAAAAGGTTATTAATGGGAAGATGTATAACACGGAAACGGCCAAAAAGATGGCCGACTGGTACTATGGATACCCCGGTGACTTTGATTATTATGAAGAAAGGTTATACAAGAAGAAAACAGGCGAATTTTTCCTCTTTGGTAAGGGAGGAGCAAGAAGCAAATACAGCGATAACGATGGGTTTGAAACATATGGCTCTTGCGAGATTATCCCGTATTCCGAAGAAGAGGCCCGGAAATGGGCAGAGAAGCATTGTAGTGGCGATGAGTACGAAGAGATTTTCGGTGAGGTCGAGGAATAATCTCAGTACATAAGTGGATTTCATCAGGAAAACGTGGAACGAGCGGGGGAGTTTATGGCTCCCCCGCTTATCATAATTTGTAGTAACCATCATAGCATCGCCCGTATTGAAGTTTTGGCCGTCATGTGGTATAGTCTGAATATGCTCATAAATCAGGCTTTTCCAGGACCTACTATGTGACGATTAACCGAAAAACGCACCGCCTGTCGCACCAATCCTGACGCGCAGGC
>ENA-OPBO01001156-OPBO01001156.1-human-gut-metagenome-genome-assembly--contig:-NODE-1156-length-19524-cov-2.550413_pt1 | contig 19524 bp, 6 predicted proteins | sample MGYA00241071_ERZ501458 | MGnify/ENA primary metagenome ERZ501458 (study PRJEB25962, sample SAMEA2042509) | human gut metagenome | biome: human gut; feature: human-associated habitat; material: faeces... | reverse complement strand
TGCTTGAAGAAAGCGTGAGCGACGAGCCGTTTACTGTGGAAGGATGTTTGATTGACCTTTTCGACCCCAAATTACCGATCTACACTTCCAAGCGGATAAATCCGGGTGAGCAAGCCTTGTTGCTGAATGTAGAACGTGTAGCCGGTAAGAAGAAGCCGCAGGTTCTGGCTTCAGCAAGTCGCGAAGAACAGGAAGAACGCGGAAAAGGCCGGTACTCCTATGTGGCGAAAAGTCCTGCCGAGACTTCAAACGTATCGCGGGTGCTGCTGCCCCGTTGTCCTAAGAGTGTGACAGTCGACGGCAGAGAAGTATTCGATGCCAAGCGTTGGCATGCAGCAAGCCATACATATTTGATAGAGTTTGAGAATAATCCTGACGGAGTGTCGGTGAAGTTTTGCTGGTAATCTCAGGCCTTTTATTTTTTTAAGTGTAACAACATAAACAATTATTTTATATAAACAATATGAGAAAAAAGCTTTTATACACCTTGTTGGTATCATGCCTTTTTGCGTGCAGTGACAAGGATACGTCTTATGAAGTCGTCAAGAATGACTTGAGAGCTCCAGCCTACCCGCTTGTTACCATCGACCCTTATGCCAGTGCATGGTCCATGAGCGATAACCTTTATGACAGCCCCGTTCGCCATTGGACGGGTAAGGATTTCCCACTGATTGGCGTGGTGAAGGTAGACGGTGTTTCCTACCGTTTTATGGGAACCGAGGAATTGGAGATGAATGCCATCGTGCCCACCTCGCAGCAAGGCGATTGGACGGGCCGGTATACCACGGAGAAGCCTGCGGGCGATTGGACCTCTGCGGGTTACGACGATTCCAAATGGAAGTCAGACCGTGGTGCCTTTGGTACCAAGGAAAATGAGCCTACGGCAAAAACCCAGTGGGGAACCCGTAATATCTGGGTGCGCCGTATGGTAAATATTGACCGTGATTTGACCGGTATACCTGTCTATCTGGAATTCTCCAACGATGACGATGCCGTATTCTACATCAACGGAGTGAAAATACACGGCACAGGAACCACGTGCAACAAGAACAAAGTCGTGAAACTTCCCGATGAGGCTTTGGCGGTTTTGAAGCAGGGCGACAACATCATTGCCGCCGAATGTATCAATCCGGTTGGTAACGGCTTGCTCGACTTCGGCCTGCAGATTCCGAAACATCTGGAAACTGTGTTTGGCAATACAGCCGTGCAGACCTCTGCCGACGTGCAGCCCATGCAGACACACTACGCTTTTACCTGTGGTGGTGTCGACCTGAAAGTCACCTTCACGGCACCTCTCTTTATGGAAGACCTGAAGCTGCTGAGCCGTCCCGTGAATTACCTTACTTATAGTGTTGCTGCCCGTGACGGCAGGGAACACGAAGTGGAGGTGTATTTTGAGGCTTCTCCGCGCTGGGCGCTCGACCAGCCTTACCAGCAATCTGCAAGCAAGGGATATGAAGCTGACGGGCTGCTCTACCTGAAGAGTGGAAGCAAGGAACAGAACATCCTGGCAAAGCAGGGCGATGACCTCCGCATTGACTGGGGATATTTCTACATGGTTGCCGGCAAGGAAAACACTGCATACAGTGTCGGCAACAGTACCGAACTGCGCAAGAACTTCGTGAACGGAACTTTGAACTCAGCTTCGCTCGAGGGAGAGGACAGCAATGGAAACATGGCTTTGGTGCGTAGCCATGGCAAAGTGAAGAATGTTACCGACAAGATAATGCTGGGCTATGACGACATCTATTCCATCCAGTACTTCGGTACAAACCTGCGTCCTTACTGGAACTCAAAAGGCGACCGTACCATCGAGGCTGAAATGCTGGCTGCCTACAATGAGTATGACAAATTGCTGGCACGTTGCTATGCTTTCGATAAGAAGTTGATGGAAGACGCTTCAGCAGCAGGCGGCAAGGAATATGCCGAACTCTGCGCGTTGGCCTACCGTCAGTCCATTGCCGCCCACAAACTGGTGGAAGCCCCCAACGGTGACCTGTTGTGGCTGTCGAAGGAAAACAACAGTAACGGCTGTATCAATACGGTGGACCTGACTTATCCCTCAGCTCCCCTCTATCTGATTTATAATCCGGAACTGGAGAAGGGCATGATGAACGGTATCTTCCATTATAGTGAAAGCGGCAAATGGACCAAGCCCTTCGCCGCCCATGATTTGGGTACCTATCCTCTTGCCAACGGCCAGGTCTACGGAGGCGATATGCCGGTGGAAGAGAGTGGAAACATGCTGATTCTTACAGCTGCCATTGCTGCCGTAGAAGGCAATGCCGACTATGCTGCCAAACATTGGGAAGTGCTCACCACTTGGACAGACTATCTGGTGGAAAAGGGACTTGACCCTGAAAACCAACTCTGTACCGATGACTTCGCCGGACACTTTGCGCATAACACCAATCTTTCCATCAAGGCAATTTTAGGAGTGGCCTCTTATGGCCGGTTGGCTGAAATGCTCGGCAAGAAGGATGTGGCCGAAGCCTATACAACGAAGGCACGCCAGATGGCTACCGAATGGGAGCGCATGGCCAACGACGGCGACCATTATCGCCTGACTTTCGACAAGCCGGGTACATGGAGCCAGAAGTACAACCTGGTTTGGGACAGACTGCTCGGACTGGACATCTTCGACAGCAAAATTGCAGAAATGGAGATACCTTATTATCTGGCCAAGCAGAATATCTATGGTCTGCCCCTCGACAATCGTGAGACTTACACCAAGACCGACTGGATTATGTGGACTGCCACTATGGCTCCCGACCAGGCTACTTTCCGTGAATTCATCGTCCCGGTGCATAAGTTCATGAACGAAACGATAGACCGCGTGCCGATGTCCGACTGGGTGTTTACCGACAAACCCAACTGGCGTGGCTTCAAGGCCCGCTCGGTAATAGGCGGATATTACATGAAGATGCTTGAAGGCAAGTTGATGCAAAATAAACAATGACAAAATTTACCAAACGAATGAAAAGACTCTTTGCATGGGGAACCGCCCTCCTTCTTGTTGGCGGTATGCAGGCGGCCTCGTTGCCGGTTGATGAGCCGATTACACCTGTGGATTACGTCAGCACCTTGGTTGGCACGCAGTCCAAGCATTCCCTTTCTACGGGTAATACTTATCCTGCCGTGGCTATGCCTTGGGGCATGAATTTCTGGACTCCACAGACCGGAACCATGGGTAACGGATGGGCTTACACCTATGATGCCGACAAGATTCGCGGCTTCAAGCAGACGCACCAGCCCAGCCCGTGGATTAACGACTACGGACAGTTTGCCATTATGCCCGTTACCGGAAAGGTGGCTTTCGACCAGGACGAGCGTGCCAGTTGGTTTTCTCACAAAGCCGAGACTGCCACTCCTTATTATTATAAGGTCTATCTTGCCGACCATGATGTGACGGCGGAGTTTGCTCCTACCGAGCGTGCCGCTGCTTTCCGTTTCACTTTCCCTGAAACGGAGGAAGCCTATGTGGTGGTAGATGCCATGGACAACGGCTCTTTTGTGAAAATCATTCCGGCTGAAAAGAAAATCATAGGCTACACTACCAAGAACAGCGGTGGCGTGCCAAGCAATTTCAAGAACTACTTTGTATTGCAGTTCGATAAGCCTTTTACTTATACTGCTGCCGTGAAGGACGGAAAGATTGATTCCCGTACCACCGAGGCAGGTGCCAATCATGCCGGTGGCATCATCGGTTTTCATACCCTCCGTGGCGAGCAGGTGAATGTACGTGTGGCTTCCTCATTCATCAGTCACGAGCAGGCTGAGTTGAACTTGAAGGAACTGGGTGGCCGGACGCTTGAAGAGGTGGCGAAAGCCGGGCGTGACGAATGGAACCGGGTGCTGGGCCGCATTGAAGTGCAGGATACCGACCTCGACCGTCTGCGTACTTTCTACTCTTGTTTCTACCGTTCGGTGCTTTTCCCGCGCAGTTTCTACGAGATAGATGCGCAAGGTCAGGTAATGCACTACAGCCCCTATAATGGTGAGGTGCTACCCGGCTATATGTTTACCGACACCGGTTTCTGGGACACCTTCCGTTGCCTGTTTCCTTTTCTCAACTTAATGTATCCGTCGGTGAACCAAGAGATGCAGGAAGGTCTCATCAATACCTATAAGGAAAGCGGATTCTTCCCCGAATGGGCAAGCCCCGGACACAGAGGTTGCATGATTGGTAACAACTCGGCATCCGTACTGGTAGATGCCTACTTGAAAGGAGTGAAAGTGGACGATGTAAAAACACTGTACGAAGGGCTTATTCACGGAACAGAGAATGTACATCCGGAAGTTTCTTCTACCGGACGTCTCGGATATGAATATTACAATAAATTGGGTTACGTGCCCTATGATGTAAAAATCAACGAAAATGCTGCCCGCACATTAGAATACGCATACAACGACTGGTGTATCTACCAGCTTGCCAAAGCATTGAACCGCCCGAAAAAAGAGCAAAAGCTCTTTGCACAACGTGCCATGAATTATCGTAATATATTCGACAAGGAATCGAAATTGATGCGCGGACGCAATGAAGACGGACAATTTCAATCTCCATTTTCCCCTTTAAAATGGGGAGATGCTTTCACAGAAGGCAATAGCTGGCACTATTCCTGGTCTGTATTCCATGATCCCCAGGGACTGATTGACCTTATGGGAGGTAAAGCTCCCTTCGTTCAGATGCTCGACTCCGTATTTGCCGTTCCACCTTTATTCGACGACAGCTATTACGGACAAGTAATTCATGAGATCCGCGAAATGACCGTAATGAATATGGGAAATTATGCACACGGCAATCAGCCCATTCAGCACATGATCTATCTGTATAATTATGTCGGACAACCTTGGAAAGCCCAATATTGGTTACGCCAAGTGATGGATCGCATGTATACTCCCGGTCCCGACGGTTATTGCGGTGATGAAGATAACGGTCAAACTTCTGCCTGGTATGTATTCTCTGCATTGGGATTCTACCCGGTATGTCCGGGAACCGATGAATATGTACTTGGAGCCCCTCTGTTCAAGAAAGCGACCCTACATCTGGAGAATGGTAATAATTTGGTAATAGATGCTCCTGACAACAACGAGAATACCATGTATATAAAATCGCTCCAGTTCAACGGAGATAATTATACCAAGAACTATCTGAAACACGGGGATCTGCTCAAAGGCGGAACCATAAAATGCCATATGAGCCGGACTCCTAATTTACAGAGAGGTATTCAGCCTTCTGATTTCCCCTATTCCTTTTCAACAGAAGAAAAGAAAAAATAATCGAATTTATTCCTTTTTTACTGATTGCATCCAGACCCCAACAGTAAATCCGTTTACTCACTCCCTTCACTTTTTCCAATGTCCGACAAAGGCATGGGATTGTGAAGGGAGTTGTTTATTATCTCCCCTCCCCCCTTTCAGGCAAGAACATTGCATTTATAAGCGAGGATATATATTTTTGCAACATCTCTAAAATGACAATTTATATAGGACTAACAACGGGAAAAGCAAACTTATCGAGGTCTTAAAAATATTGGGCAAATTAACTTAGCATAACAAGAGAAGTTGTCAACTAAATCCCAGTACAGTATAATAATTCGTTTCAACTTATTGGAAAGGAAAGTTTCTTCTACATGGAACTCCTTGTTTCATTAGGTTGGAACTCTTTGTTTCATCAGCTTGAAACTCTTTGTTTCATCAGCTTGAAACTTTTTGTTTCTCGGTGTGGAACGAATGGTTTCTCCGGAGGAAACAAAGTTAATATAATGTTTCACCTCATAATCATCTATATAAAAACGCTTTTAAGGTAACAAAAAACTGTATTAACACACTCCTTGAACACATAAACAAAATTATTTAAAAAAAACTTCATTTAGCAGTAAGTGTATTTTCATCTATCATTGTTTTATTATCAAAAGGGGAAACAGAAGTATCCTCATACAAATATATTACTAATGTATAACCACTAAATTTTGTTTATGGAAAGCAATCATTCTTTTCGTGCTAAATCACTTCGGGCTTTACTGATTCTTTTGCTTATGGTAATCCCAGTACAATGGGCCGTCGCTCAATTGACACTGAACACCTCTCGCACCACATTAGGAGCAATCATTAAGCAAATTCAGTCTCAATCCGAGTATCAATTCTTTTATGACGATCAATTGTCAACAATCCCCGTTGAGGCCATAAAAGTAGAAAATGCATCATTAGAAGATGTATTAAATCGAATCCTCAAAAATAAAAACATTTCATTTAAGGTAGAAGATAACATTATCTATCTGAAACCTCAAACACCTGCCCAAGATCAACAACCAAAGGTAGGACAACCACGCAAAATAAGCGGGACTATTGTCGATGAAAACGGTGAACCGTTGATTGGTGTAAATGTACTTGTAAAAGGAACAACCAATGGAGTGATCAGCGATTTCGACGGCAATTACACTTTAATGGTCGATGAAGAAAACCCTATCCTCCAGTTTTCATACATAGGCTATACTCCGCAAGAAATAACCGTAAAAGAACAGGCTGTTATCAACCTAAAAATGACATCCGATACACAAGTAATTGATGAAGTCGTAGTAACAGCATTAGGAATCAAACGTGAAAAAAAGATGCTCGGATATTCCGTTCAAGAAATAAAGAGCGACGCATTGAACACGACCGGAGATCCTTCCGTAACCAGTGCATTGCAAGGAAAAGTTGCCGGCTTGCAAATGAACACCTCCAGTACCGGGTTAGGTGGTTCTACTAAAATAACAATCCGTGGTAATTCTTCTTTAACAGACAACAACCAACCATTATGGATCGTAGACGGTGTACCTTTCACAGATAACCAGACATCCGAAGCTTCCGCTTACGGAGGATACGATCGCGGAGGTACGTCTTTCGATATTAATCCTGAAGACATTGAATCAATTTCCGTATTAAAAGGACCGAATGCAGCTGCCCTATACGGATCACGTGCCGGTAATGGTGTAATTCTTGTTACAACTAAAAAAGGCAGTAAAAAAGACGGATTTGGTGTAACCTACAACGGTAGTTTCACTTGGAGCCAAGTAACCGGTACATTGAAAATGCAAGATAAATATGGTCAAGGAAGCAGAGGGGAGTTGGTATATAAGCCTAAAGAAGGTACTCAAGAGGTAACAAAACCGACTGTTCCTAACGATAACGAGCACCAAGATGAATGGAATGCATATAATGAATATATTGCTAACAGAACCTTGAGCGGTGAACTTGCTTATGGTCCCGAACTCGACGGTCGCATGGAACGTACCTGGAATGGAGAACTAATCCCCTATTCATATTATGGCAATAAATTGAAAGATTATTTCGACACAGGTTTCTCACAATTCCATAGTGTGTCAGTAGGTAGTTCTACCGAAAAATCCCATTTTAGGGCATCATTCGGATTTAATGGTAATGATGGTTTATTCAAAGACGAGACTTTGGAAAAAATCACAGCGGATATCAACGCGGGAGCAGAAGTTAACAAATATCTATCAATAGATGGTAAAATATCACTTTCACGTATGTCTGCCAAAAATCGTCCACTGACAGGACTCAACGGTGAAGTGGCACAACTACTCCTCATTCCGGGTAACATCCGCTTGTCCGATTTACAGAATTATACAACCACAGAACGTTTACACGAAAACTGGTTTGGTCCCAATCAACATTATTCCAATCCTTACTATGTGCGTCACCGTTATCAAAACTCCGATGAACGTTGGAGGGCATTCGGTTATTACGCAGCCAAACTGAACCTGACAGAGTGGATGAAATTTTCTGCTAAATATGCATTCGATTACTATCGTACCAGACTACAGACCAGCGACTTAAGCTTGGGTGATCAGGCCATCGCCGGAAACGGAGAAAGTTGGCAGGAAAAACTTACTACGGACAATATGAGCAGAGGAGAAGAAAATCATTTTGAGCACAACATCGAATTCATGTTTACAGGAGATAAAGCATTCGGTGAAAAATTCCGTCTCGGCTACAATGTGGGTAGTAATATCATGTATCAGCAATTTGAAACTCTGACAGTAGGAGTCAAAAATATGTTAGATAAAAACAACTGGTTATTCAATACAGCCGAAAGATTGGACAATGCAACAGACAAGGGACATGAAAGAGCCATGTATTCCGTATTCGGATCATTACAACTTGCTTACAACGAATATCTGTCATTAGACTTAACTGCACGTAATGACTGGTCTTCTACTCTGCCCCAACAAAACAATTCTTTCTTTTATCCTTCTGCCAGCTTAAGTTTTGTTATTTCAGATTTTGTCCGCTCTTTAGACAAAAATTTGCCTACATGGCTGACTTTTGCCAAACTCCGCTTATCCGCAGCCCAAGTCGGTAAAGATCCCGAACCGTATAACTTATGGAATACAAGAAAGTTCGAATTCCAAAACGGAACCCGCGTTCCTATTGTTGAAACTATTAAAAAGAACAGTAATCTCAAACCGGAAATCAAAACGTCCTACGAAATGGGATTGGATATGAAATTCCTCAATAACCGGTTAGGATTCGACTTCACTTATTACTATAGTTCAACCAAAAATCAGGCAATGCTGGTGGATGCTTCCTCACCATGGAGCCAACAATGGGTAAATGCCGGAAAAATCAGTAATAAAGGTGTGGAAATGATGATCTATTCTACTCCTGTGCAGACAAAAGATTTCCGATTCGATCTGGGCGTAAATCTTGCTAAAAATATTTCCACTGTAGACGAATTGGCCAATGGCGTAAATCATATTTATTTTAGCGGTGATCCTAACATGCCGGTAAAGGTAGGAGCAGTACCGGGAGGAAAATTAGGAAACATCTATGCCAATAATCTCATGAAACGCGATGCCCAAGGCAACGTTGTCGTAGGAAGCGATGGCCTTCCTATACCGGAAACCGGTAATGGTAATCTGGAACAATACATATTGGATCATCCTATAGGAAATATCGAGCCCAATCTGCTAATGTCTGTTACCCCTTCTTTCTCATATAAAGGCTTCACGTTATCAGCGATGTTCGATATGAAATTCGGCGGAGATATTGTCTGTGTATCTGAAGGTATGGCTACCGCTGTTGGTACTGCCAAACGTACTGAATACCGTGGAGAATATAAAGAGATTAACGGAGTGAAAGACTATTATATGGTAGTGCCCGGAGTAAAAGAAGATGGAAGTCTGAATGACATCCCCGTCAGTGCACAAACCTATTACTCCACCATCGGTTTGTACAAATCAGCCAAAGGATATGCCGAAGAGTTTGTATACGATGCTTCCTATATCAAATTAAAGGAATTATCCATCGGATACAATTTTCCCTCAAGAATTCTGAAAAAAACTCCGTTCACAGCTTTGAAATTATCATTTGTAGGACGTAACCTCTGCTTTCTGCTTAAACACACACCAGGAAATCCAGACGGAGGCTATGATACAACGATGTTCTCACAAGCACTTGACTATGCAGCTGTGCCTTATACACGCACATTCGGTTTTTCAATTAATGTAGGATTTTAATAAGTAAGATAACCATGTTTATATATAATAAATCAATCATATTCAAGACGCTACTCGCTTCTATGACTTTGTTCTTGGCAACTTCCTGTTATGACTTGGACGAAATGAATAAGAATCCATATGAGTTACCGGATAATTCCGTCAGTGGCGGTGATACGGATACAGGTGACGATGGTACCAAATATAACGATCTTAATCTTAATTTCGAGGTGACCAAAGAAGATTCTGCGGCATACAAAATAGATTTAATGGCTGCCAGTTCTACTTTCCGCAATTTCTTATACGAAGGATATTATGCGGAATATCAGATTACCACCAACTTGAGCCATGATATTTACGCCGGCTATGTAGCAAACAACCAGCCCAAACATGCCAAATCAAGCCCGGATTACAAATACGCTGATGGCTGGTCGGGAAAACGTTGGAGTGAGTTTTACCAGAAAAGAAGTGCCGAATACCGAACGTTACTAAGATCTTTCAAGTTCAATGAAACTCCGGAAAGATATACCAATATGTTCTATATTACACGTATTTATTATGCGTTCTTAGCTTTGGCCAATACTGATACATATGGTGATATGCCATTCAAAGAATACGTACAAGCGCGTATTCCTGAAACAAACAACGTAAAATATGAAACGCAGCAAGAAGTATACGATGCGATGTTCCGTATTCTGGAGCAAGCCGTAGACAGCATTGATCCTGAAGATGTATCACAGTTCTCCATTACAAAAGATGATATCTGCTATTTCGGAGATACTTACAAATGGTTGCGTTTTGCCAATACACTCCGCTTGCGAATGGCCTTACGCATATCCAATATAGATCCGGAACGTGCACAAAAAGAAGGAGAAGCTGCATTGAACAATCAATACGGATTAATGCTAAGCAATGAAGATAATATGTGTACAGTACCCAAATATGCACCTATAGATATGGGAGGTACCGATGACGGAGGTAATGAGAATGCACTTGCCATGTGTAGTGTAGCCTATAACGGCGAAAGTGTAATGTCATGGGATATGGAACAATTTTATCGTAATCTCAGTACCGGCGGTGAAGAGTATCAGATAAAAGAAGGGCGAAACGGTTATATCACCAAAATCATAGACCCACGTTGCCTGGTATCCTGGTACAGAAGCAAAATGACTACCAACGGTATTGCCACCGGCGAAGAAAGCTTACGTGAAGATTTTGTAGGTTGCAAGCGTGGTGCTCAAGAACCGGATATATCCATGTCTCCGCTTAATTATAGCATCACTCGTACACAACCCCATGGTATAAAAGACCTAAATCCAAAATATTGGTTTAACTATGCCCGTCCGACAGTATGGTTAGGTTATGCAGAATCTTTATTCTTGAAATCAGAAGCAGCATTAAGAGGATGGAATGGCACCGATCTGACCATGGGAGTAGAAGACTATTTCCGTGCCGGTATTCAAGCCTCTATGGATTATTACATGATAGATCCAAACTTTACAACCTCTTATATTAACGGTTTAAAAATATATTCGGAAGGAAACAACCCCTTCAGCGGAGGTGACAAAGAAGCCATGTTGGAACAGATCATTACACAAAAATGGCTGGCCGTATTCCCTAATGGTAACGAAGGATGGGCAGAATTCAGACGAACCGACTATCCGGCATTGCAAAATCAATTGACCAACGAATCAGGCGGTGATGTACCACAAGGAAAAACGATCAAACGCCTATTATATCCAAACAGTGAAGCTTCCAATCAATATTTCGTAGAGAATGCGGATCTGAAAGCGAAAAACACACAAGGCACACGCCTGTGGTGGGACATAGCCGATACTAACGATTCAAATGGTAATCGCCTAAAGCCCAACAACTTTCATTCAGCAATAACCAATAAATTATTACAGTAAGAATAAAAAACGGTAGAAACAATTCATTATAGTTGTTTCTACCAAATCAAACCTATTAAATTTTATTATCATGAATCTAAAAAAGCTACTTGGACTAATGTTGTTTGCCTCTATTTTTGCAGGCAATGTACACGCGCAGCAGCCTTACGGTGCTTGTTGGCACCCAGAGGATATCAAAAACTGGTCTCCGGAAACAGACCCGGATGCAAAATTCAATCGTAGTACCGTAAAATACGCAAAAAGATTTAAAGAGCCAGAGCTGATTAAAGCCAATCAATTCCAGTTCTATGAAGGGCAGGTTTGTAACTCTACCATTTTGTATCATACTTGTAGTCTATGCCCAGCTCAAGGTGCAAACAATTTTACCGGTTATCAACCTACTTATTGGCAATACATGGATAAAGTTGTATATTGGGCAGGATCTGCTTCGGAAGGTATTATTATTCCTCCTCCCGCCCCCTCTATCGATGCCGCTCACATGAATGGTGTAAAGATGTTGGGACAAGTTTTCTTCCCGCCTTCTGCATTTGGAGGTACACAAGAATGGGTGCGCCAGATGTTAACTGTTGAAAACGGCAAATATATCTATGCTATCAAACTGTATGAAATAGCTAAATATATGGGATTTGACGGATGGTTCATCAATGAGGAAACCGGAGGTGGAAGTACAAGCGAATGGGTAGCATTCGTCAAAGAATTCAACAAAATAGCAGATGAAAACGGTGATACCCAAATGGAAATCCAATGGTACAATGCCAGTGGTTATCCAAATACATCAATCTTGAATGCACACCCTAACACCTCGCAATTCTTGGAATACGGTTCGGTAGGAGATTATCGCAGTTATGCCAGCCAATTAAACTGTACAGAAGAAGAAGTGATGCAGAAAATCTACAGTGGTGTACAATGTGTAAACTCCGGACTAACCGGTTATGGTAGTGCCATGCGTACGGTATACAAAGAAACGGAGCATGTAGGTTCTCTCGATTTATTCTGTCCGGAAGAACGCGTATGGAAAGACAATGTGAAAGATATTCTGGACACTCAGAACAACTGTGGTGAAAAAGCATACGCTGCAATAGAAAAAACATTCCAAAACGAAGAAACCATGTGGGTAAACCGTGCAGGCGATCCGACAGATGTAAGCGAGCGAAACAGTTGGCCCGGTTTCTCCGGATGTATTTTGGAACGTTCCGTCATCACTTCTATGCCGTTTGTCACTTCTTTCAGCACGGGTGTAGGTAAACACCGTTTTGTCAACGGCGAAAAGATGAATACACAAGACTGGTATCATAGCGGTGTTCAAAGTATCATGCCGACATGGCGTTGGTGGATCGAAAATAAAGGAAACTTAAAAGTAAAAATAAACTGGGATGACGCTTATAATTTTGGTACCAGTATCAAAATCTCCGGTACACTGACTCAAGGTGATCACCTCACACGCCTATACAAGACCATGATTCCGGTAGAAAATGGCGGTAAGTTCCGTCTGGTTTATAAAACCAACACAGAAAACTCTATCGAAGTGAAACTCGGAACTGAAAGTAAAACAGATGGCGCTTGGATCACTTTAGGCAATCCGACCATTACTGACCAAAACGGATGGAAAGTAGCCGAATATGATCTGTCAGCATTGAAAGGAAAAACAGTTTATATTATAGCACTAAACTTTAAAGCTACTTCGGAAGTGGCTGCATACGAAGCTTTATTAGGCGAGCTGGCAATGTTGCCTGCCAACTATGCACCAGTAGCCCCAACCGTCACTAATTTGAATACTACAAGTGTTTTAGGTGAAGAAAAAGGAGATATCCGTTTAACTTGGGACTTTACAACAAACGAAGATTTCGAACATTTTGACATTTATACCGAATTAGCAGATGGCAGTAAAAAACTTGTCGGACAAACTCGTGGCGAAGCTTTTTACATCCCGACATTTGAAAGGAACGGTAACGATGCATATGTAAACATCGCCGTAGTACCGGTATTAAAAGATATGAGCGAAGGTGCTGCAAACAATTTGAAAGTAGAATATCCTAAAGCAACAGCCCCTAAGATTTCATTCAAGTTAAGCAAAAGTTATGCAGTTGTAGGTGAAGAAGTAACCATTACAGCCAAAGGTACAGGCAATCCAAGCGCATACGAATGGGTACTGCCTTCGTCATTGCAGCTTACCGCCGGCAATCTTACCGATGCCACTATTACCGTAAAATGTCTGGCTGCCGGAAAACAAAAAGTTACAGTAAAAGCTACCAATGTAATCGGTACGTCCGAAACGACCAGTGAAGTGGTTGATGTTATGGAAGAAGCCGAAATTGGTGAAGTAAAGAATGTCGCACTGAAAAAAACAATCTTAGATTTCAGCGGTTCAACCAATAATAATGAAACTCCCAAGAACATCATCGATGGGGTAACACGGCCAGGTTCAACCAGCCAAAAATGGTGTAATATCAGTTCCGACCATTGGACTGTTATCGATTTAGAAGGAGCTTATAGAATATATGGATTCAAAATATACGATTGTAACTCCGGTCCGGAAACAGGCCAGAATATTAACAGTTACCGAATCTACGTCAGCAACGATGCTAAAAACTGGGAACTTCTGGTAGATGAAACCGGACGTGAAAAAGATGATGTAAAATCCGATTTTATTGCTCCGGTCAAAGCACGTTACATCAAACTTAATCCATACTCTGAATCAGGTATGACTATCCGTATATGGGAATTCGAAGTATATGGTAAGGATGACAATAACATGACTGTGGAATTACCTGCCACAATGAATATCAATGCAGGAGAAACCGCAACTCTTGTTGTTAATTACAATCTGAACGGAGATGAAAGAGCAGAACAATTCACATGTACGGCAATTCCATCAAATGCTTTTGTAACGATTGGTGAGATAACAGAAGATACAGAAAAAGGCGTCTTCAATATTCCTGTAACAGGAGCGAATGCAATAGGTGGTTCACAAATCAAAGTAACCGTAAACAATGGCGGTGCTTATAAAGAAAGAACAGTAACAGTGACCATCGATTCTGAAAAAGCCCCTAATATATTATCCGGTATGACGGCCCAACTTCGTCAATACAAATCCGACTATTCGTTTGAAGCAGAGTATGATGAATACACGACGGTTGATTTAACAGACGGAAATACCGGCAAAGAAGGCTTGATGGTAATTGAGAATCCATCTTCACACAAAGATGACTTCTGGGCTATATTTGAAGCGACTGAAACATGGAAACTTTCTAAGATAAAAGTATATATCCCCGATAATAATCAAGGTGAGAATGACAATGGCAATAAAGGTTCAGTAAATAATGAAATCAGCTTTAGAATAAGTAATGACGCCAAATCCTGGACTACCCTCAAAACTTTCTCTGACTTACAGGAAGTTTCTGAGCTGGAATACATCCTTCCTGAATATAAAGAATGCAAATATTTGGCCATCGTATGCAACCTAAATGTTTATTTCTATCCATCATTGGCCGAAGTGGAAGCCTACGAACAGTTAGCTGAAGCCATTCCGATAATGGCTCCGGTCGCAATCAAATCAGGATTTAATGCAGACGTGGTAGCAGAGGCAAAACCTGCTGTCGATCATAGTACAATGGTTTTGGATGACCAAGGATGGGTTCTTTACAACGAGGATATCCAGAAAGAAGGCAGCTTGCCTAATGATGGTATCTTAACCTCAAATTCCGGTATAAAATACCAACTGGCGGATTACACAGCGCTCAATGCCGCGACTTTGAAAACGACTAATTCTCCTATAACTTTGGAATTTGTATCAGCCCAGCAAGCAGAAGAACTATATTTACTAAGTATTAGTGCAAATGGTACTTCCAAATTAGAAGTAACGGTAAATTATGAAGATGAAAATACAGATGTACAAACATTCAGTATCGGCGACTGGTGGAGTGCTTCATCCGGACAAGGAGAAGCTTATTATGGTTTAAGCCGTATTATTACTAAAAAGAATGGTTGGGATTTCAATGCCGATGATATTGACGAACGTTTCGAATTCCGTCTATTCGAACAAACTGTTACGGCCGATCCCTCCAAAAAAATAGTATCCATCACATTGAACAGTAAACAAAGCGGTTCATATCCTACAGTATTAGCTGTATCTAAAAAAGGCAAAAACGAATCTGTAGGCGTTGAAGATACTAAATTGAAAGAAAGTACAGTACATGTTTATCCGAATCCTGTAGCTGCTAACGAAACATTATACATAACGACTGATGATGTCCAACAAGTTTCATTAATAGCTTTAGACGGTACAGTACTGATACAACAACCTGTGACTAAGGACATCACGGAAATTCAGATGAACAATATCTCTTCTGGCATGTATCTGCTCATTACAAAAGGTAACAACGGATTAGAATCGGTTAAGGTGATTGTTAAGTAATCATCTTTCAGAGAGATAATAAATCTATAAAACAAGACCTACCTTAGTTCTTTTTTACTAAGGTAGGTTTTCTGCTTTATACAAGCATTATTATTAATTTTTTAATAAATTTGAAGCACAATTCACCACTTACAATGAGTGATTGACCTTTATCATAAAGGTACTTGTAAAACAATATAAACTACAAAAACAGAATGAAAAAAGCCCTTTTTATCTCCATTGCATTTATATGCGTATTGGGTAGTTGTACCCGTCCCCGGCCTACAGAAATCAACTCTCCCGATAATACGATCAAACTTGCTTTCTACCTGAATGACAGCAATCAAATGGCTTACCATATCACTGTTAATGATACCCCATTTATTGCTCCCTCCATTCTCGGTTTCGAAGCCAGAGACGGAATCAACCTATCAGAAGATTTCCACATTACCGGAACAGATTTCGACTCCAAAGATGAAATATGGACACAACCGTGGGGAGAAAATAAATCAATACGCAATCATTATAATGAAATGGCTGTACATCTGACAGACACCAAAGAGACTCTGCTAACCCTTCGATTCAGAGTATTCAATGATGGTATAGGATTTCGCTACGAATACCAGGTGCCCGATGCGGACAGCCTGTTTATCACGGATGAACTGACCTCCTTCAATATTGCACAAGACGGAACATCCTGGTCAATCCCGGCCAGTTTCGACACCTATGAACTGCTATACCGCACACAGCCCATAAGCCAAATAGACAATGCCAACACGCCCATGACATTCAAAACAGGAAATATATATGCCAGTATACACGAAGCGGCACTGACCGACTTCCCCGAAATGACCTTGAAAAATACAGGCAACTGTCTGCTGAAATCGGAACTGGCTCCCTGGCCGGACGGTGTAAAAGCCCGAATCACAGGTGGAACTTTCCAAACTCCCTGGAGGACCATACAAATTGCTCCGAAAGCCGTCGGGCTGATTAATTCGGGATTAATCCTAAACCTGAATGAACCGTGCGTATTGGAGACAACCGACTGGATACGTCCGATGAAATACGTAGGTATCTGGTGGGGCATGCATTTGGGAGTGGAAAGCTGGGTAATCAATGACCGCCACGGCGCAACAACAGAAAATGCCAAAAGATACATCGACTTTGCCGCCGCCAACCACATTGAAGCGGTGATGTTTGAAGGCTGGAATGAAGGATGGGAAAATTGGGGAGGCACACAAAACTTCGATTACACCCGGCCATATGCCGATTTCAACCTGCAAGAAATAGCCCGTTATGCCTGGGAAAAGGGAATAGAGATAATCGGTCATCACGAAACTGGCGGTAATATTCCGAATTACGAGAATCAATTGGACAAAGCCTACCAATGGTATGCAGATTTAGGCATACATTCGGTAAAAACCGGCTACGCCGGAGGGCTCCCTGCCGGACACAATCATCATGGGCAATACAACGTACGCCACTATCGGAACGTAGTAAAAACAGCTGCCAAATATCACACTACCCTCGATGTGCATGAACCGATCAAGGATACCGGTATCCGCCGTACCTATCCGAATATGATGACGCGTGAAGGTGCACGGGGAATGGAGTGGAACGCCTGGAGTACGGGAAATCCGCCCTCCCATCACGAACTGCTGCCATTCACCAGATTACTGAGCGGCCCGATGGATTATACACCGGGAATCTTCGACATCCTGTATGAACGAGTCAAGCACTCACCTTTCCGGAAAAAGTGGAATAGCATGGATAGCAAGGACTGCCGAGTCAATACAACATTAGCCAAGCAGATTGCCAATTGGGTGGTAATCTACTCCCCACTCCAAATGGCTGCGGACATGATAGAAAATTATGAAGGACATCCTGCTTTTCAATTCTTCCGTGATTTCGACGCCGGCTGTGACTGGTCGGAAGCTCTGGCTGGAGAACCCGGTGAGTTTGTAGTAATCGTCCGTAAAGCAAAGGACAAATATTTCTTGGGAGCCACAACTAACGAAGAAGCACGTACAACAGATATCAAACTGGATTTCCTTGAAAAAGGAAAGACGTATAAAGCAACAATCTATGCCGACGGAGCGAACGCCGATTGGGAAACCAATCCTACTTCATACGAAATCTTAGAGAAAACGGTGACAACCGAGGATACTCTTTCTATCCGCATGGCAAAAGGCGGAGGACAAGCCATTACTTTCATACCGCTTGAAAAATAGTTAAGGAAAAGGGAGATACTGCACACTCGTAAAAGTATCTCCCTTTTCTGTATTTACCATCGCATTCTATATTTGCCACCACCAATCAACAGCACCGCTTCTATCGACAACAGACCACATAGAAATCACCACTATATCCACTGCTCCTTCGGATAATTGACCAAATACAACGTTTGAGTAGCACGAGTGAAAGCCGTATATAACCAACGAAAATAATCGGGTGTCAGATACTCATCCGTCATATATCCCTGATCAAGAAAAACATTTTGCCACTGCCCGCCCTGAGCTTTATGACAGGTGACAGCATATGCATATTTCACCTGTAAAGCATTGTAATGCGGGTCAGCCTTCATCTTTTTCATACGATCCCTCTTAACAGGAATATCCGCATAATCCTCTAACACGCTATAAAACAAACGGTCGTTTTCCGTTTTCGGCAAAGCCGGAGCATCCGAATGAAGTGTATCCAGCAATAAATTGGCCTCCAACTCAAAATCTTCATGGTCGGGAAATGTCAATACGACCTCTGCAAAGCGAAACTCATACAGCTCGCGCGTACGACGAACCCGACGCACCACAGCAATCTCTCCATTTGCAATAAAATCCATTTCCTTGCTTTTTTCCGTCCAATAATAATTATTCTTTGCCACCATCAACATATCACCGGTATTCAGTTCGTCTTCCCGATAGAGAATTTGCGCCCTTATACCTTTATTATATATATTGGCCCGTTTATTGGAACGGCAAACCACAATTGTCTCATCCATGCCGTCCCGCTCATAACAGGCAGTAAGTGTATCGATCAGTTCCTCCCCCGGTACTACCTTTATATCGGCAAATCCGGAAATCCGAATCTTGGGAAGAGAATAACATTCATCTTCCGCAATCAATTCACGAAGACGGGTCGCATTCCATAAAATACCGGAATCCTGTACCTGTCGCACTACCTGTGTCAGATCGACCTCCCGCACTTCCAAACCGTATCCTTTCAAAGCGTCCGTAAAAAGCGCCGGACTTAACTCCTCACCCACCGGCGGAAGCTGAGCCGTATCGCCCATCAATAACAAACGGCATCCCGTACCGGAATAGACAAACTGTATCAAATCATCCAGCAACCGTCCTGTACCGAACATTGCCCCGGACAACCCTTCATTGGAAATCATGGAAGCCTCATCTACTATAAATAAAGTATGTGTAGCAAGATTGTCATTTATAGAAAAATTACCGGTCTCATTCGAAAAAGACTGTTGCCGGTATATCTTTTTATGGATAGTAAATGCCGGATGTCCTGCGTAAGCCGAAAACACCTTCGCCGCCCGCCCCGTAGGAGCCAGTAGAACAGACCTTTGCTGCAATTTGTCCATTGTCTTAACCAATGCACCCACCAATGACGTTTTACCGGTTCCGGCATACCCACGCAGCACAAACACTGCGTCATTGCTTTGCGAAAGCAAAAACTCCGAAAGAGATTTTACAGCTATTTCTTG
>ENA-OPBO01001155-OPBO01001155.1-human-gut-metagenome-genome-assembly--contig:-NODE-1155-length-19525-cov-6.300616_pt1 | contig 19525 bp, 18 predicted proteins | sample MGYA00241071_ERZ501458 | MGnify/ENA primary metagenome ERZ501458 (study PRJEB25962, sample SAMEA2042509) | human gut metagenome | biome: human gut; feature: human-associated habitat; material: faeces... | reverse complement strand
GCACTTGATTTACTCTATTTTCATCATTCTTATGTAGCATTTTCAACATCTCCTTATATTACTTTTCAACTCTTTTCTCCACTAAAAAAGCGTCAATGATTTCTCATTGACACCTTTGTCATCAGTCTGAAGTGTCAATAAAAATATTGACACTTTTTTATTTAAAAATTATTTATTTTCAAATTCATATTCAAAATGTACATTACCTTCTTTAACACATTTATCATAGTCTTTTAAGATACTTACGCTTTTATTTGATAATAATATAAGAGCGATTAAGTTAGGTAACGCCATAAGCCCCATGAAAAGATCTGATAGTTTCCAAACAAAATCTCCTTGGAAAATTGGAGCTACAGCAAGCATAGTAAGCACTATTATTCTAAATACAATTATAATTGTTTTTTTGTTTCCTGCAATGTATTTTATATTTGATTCTGCAAAGAAATACCAACCAACTATTGTTGTAAGTGAGAAAAATGTAAGAGATAATGATAAAAATATACCACCAAAGCTATAAAATCCTTTGATAAAAGCATTTTGAGTCATTAATGTAGCTGATTTTGCCATTTCAGCTGATGGAATGTTCATGTTATATGAACCACTTACAATGTTTATAATTATTGTAGATAGACAAATTAAAAATGTAGATATGAAAACGCCTATCATAGCAGTAAAACCTTGTTCTGCCGGATGATCTGTGTGTGCTACGGCATGTGAATGAGGAGTTGATCCCATACCTGCTTCGTTTGAAAAAAGACCACGAGCAAGACCATATCTTATTGTATCTCTTAAAGTTATTCCTAATACGCCTCCACCAATAGCTTGAGGAGTAAAAGCTCCTTCAAAAATCAAACCTACAGCAGGTAATAATTTATTAGAGAACATTACTATTATTACTAAACAACCAAATACATAAGAAAAAGCCATAACAGGAACAACTTTTTCTGTAAATTTTGCAATTCTATCCATACCACCTGTTAGAACTATTCCTACAAAAGCTATAAGCCCGATGATTGTTATTGTACTTGGCAATTTTATAGAAGTTTTTAATGATTCCACAACAGAGTTTGATTGAACCATTATACCAACTATTCCTAAAGCAACTATACAAGTAACTGCAAAAAATCCAGCAAGATATTTATTCTTTAATCCATTTTTTATGTAGTAAGCAGGGCCTCCTACTAATTCTCCATTTCTTTTTTCTCTGTAAACTTGTGCTAAAACTGCTTCACAAAAAATTGTACTCATTCCAAAAAAAGCAGATAAAAGCATCCAAAATGCAGCTCCAGGTCCACCTGATGCAACAGCGGTTGCAACACCTACTATATTACCGGTTCCAACTTGAGCGGCAATTGCAGTAGATAAAGATTGAAATGGAGTCATTCTTCCTTCTTCTACGGGTTTATTTTCTTTTATATCTCTAAACATTTTTCCGAGAGCTGGAAAAAGTCTTGTAAATTGTGGAAATTTAAGTCTAATAGACATATAAATTCCTATTCCCACTAAACAAAAAAGTAAAACATAGTTCCATAAGAAACCGCTTAAAACATCAACAATTTTTATAAAATCCATTTAATTCTCCTTATTTTTTAATTTGTATTTTGCAAGATATGAAACGATTATCCATATAATTGCAGAACGAATGAATGCAGAAATGAAAATATCATTAAATTGACTTTTCATTATTCCACCTCCAAATATTAAAAATCTTACAACGTATTCAACAGTATTTGCACCAAAATCACAAAGCATAAGTAGCATTATAAAAGGTGTTTTGTAAGCTGAATGATCATGTCTAACAAGTATAAGGTAGAATAAGGCATAACTTGCATAAAATAAAATTTCTATAGAATAAGAACTTATAACATCAAAGGTTAAAGCTTTTCCTGCAAATGCACTTACTAATATTCTCATTAAGAAAACGAAAATACCAGCTATTAAGCCAGTTTTTAATTCATTAAGGTCAGGGTCATCATGAAGTGCAACAATTAATGCAACGATTCCCATGGAAGCTCTTAAATCTGTTTGTCCTAAATTAAAATTTAATAATGAACATATAGCAACAACAACTGAAACTAAAATAGTCTTAAACATTTTTTTCTCCTTTATTTATATATTATACATAAATAATATGTACAGTAAGTAATATTGTACCAAAAAACAAAAAAAATTTCAATATCTTTTAATATTTTTTAACAATCTAGTTTTTTAGCATTAATATTATATAAAAAATTAGTAACAAAATTATTTGTATCTTTAAAAAGATAATTTAAATTAAGATAAATTTAATTATACGATTGTTTTTTTGTTGTAATATATATATATATATAATAAAAATAAAAAAGCAAGGTATTAAGCCTTACTTCAGAGTGCAGACAAAGCATTAGTTTTGTCTGTACTCTGACTGTGTAGATTATTCTATACAGTTTTTTTATGCGCAAAAAAAGTTATTGCGAAAATCACAATAACTTTTTCTTTAACTATTTAATTACTTTTGCATTTACTTCATCAAGAATCATTTCAAGGAACTCTTCTGCTTTCATTGAGCCTTTATCTCCCTCTCCACGTTTTCTAACAGAAACAGTTTTTTCGTTTACTTCATTTTCTCCAACTATCAAGCTGTAAGGAATTTTAGCAAGTTGTGCCTCTCTAATTTTTAATCCAATTTTTTCAGCTCTATCATCAACTGATACTCTTATATCTTTTTTAGCAAATGCTTGTTTTAGCTCATAAGCATAGTCGTTAAATTTATCTGAAATCGGTAAAATTTTAACTTGTTCAGGTGATAACCATGTTGGGAATGACCCTTTATATTCTTCAATTAGATAAGCTATAAATCTTTCCATTGTTGAAACAATTCCTCTGTGGATTACAACAGGTCTGTGATTATTCTTTCCGTCTTCTCCAACATAAGTTAAATCAAACCTTTCAGGTAACAAGAAGTCAAGTTGAATTGTAGAAAGAGTTTCTTCTAAACCTATTGCAGTTTTTACTTGAACGTCAAGTTTTGGACCATAGAAAGCAGCTTCTCCTTTTGCTTCAAAGTATTCATATCCCAAGTCGTCCATTGCCTTTTTAAGCATTGTTTCAGCATTGTTCCACATTTCATCATTATCAAAATATTTTTCTTTGTTTTCAGGATCTCTGTAACTTAATCTAAATCTATAATTCTTTATATTAAAATCTTCGTAAACAGATTTCATTAAGTTTACAACTCTTGTAAATTCTTCTTGAATTTGGTCAGGACGAACAAAAATGTGAGCGTCATTCAAAGTCATTTCTCTAACTCTTTGAAGCCCTGATAATGTTCCACTCATTTCGTAACGGTGCATCATTCCAAGTTCTGCAATTCTGATAGGAAACTCCTTGTAACTATGAACTTCATTATTGTAGATTTCCATGTGATGAGGACAGTTCATAGGTCTTAAAACTAACATTTCTCCATTTCCTAAGTCCATTGGAGGGAACATACTGTCTTGGTAATGGTCCCAATGTCCTGAAGTTTTATATAAATCAACATTTGCAAGGATTGGTGTATAAACGTGTTCATATCCACATTCAATTTCTTTATCTACTATATATCTTTCAACTACACGTCTAATTGTTGCTCCCTTTGGTAACCAGAAAGGAAGTCCTGCACCTACATTTTGGCTAATCATAAAGATTCCCAATTCTTTACCGATTTTTCTGTGGTCTCTTTGTTTTGCATCTTCTAAATATTCTAAGTATTCATCTAAATCTTTTTTCTTTTCAAAAGTTATACCATAAATTCTTTGTAGCATTTTATTTTTTTCGCTACCTCTCCAATATGCACCTGCAATACTTAAAAGTTTAACAGCTTTAATTTTCTTTACATCAACAAGATGAGGTCCTCTACAAAGGTCAGTAAATTCTCCTAATTCGTAGAAAGAAAGCTCAGCATCTGCATCAAAACCTTCGATTAAGTCAATTTTATAATCTTGTCCTTTTTCCGCAAAATATTTTAAAGCAAAATCTCTATCTACTTCTTTTCTATCTACTGAAAATCCTTCTTTTACTATTTTTTTCATTTCTTCTTCAATTTTAACCAAATCTTCCGGTGTGAATTTATGATCAGAATCTAAGTCATAGTAAAATCCGTTTTCTATTGATGGTCCGATACCAAACTTTGTATCAGGGAAAAGTCTTTGAATGGCAAGAGCCATAACATGACTTGATGTATGCCAGAAAATATCTTTTCCTTCTTTATCCTCAAACTTTACAAATTTAACTGTGCAATCTTCTTTTAATGTTTCACTTAAACCTTTTGTAATCTCATCATTTATAACTGCTCCTAAAACATTTCTTGCAAAACCTTCAGAAATACTGATTGCAACGTCTAAAATTTTTACACCTTTTTCAAATTCATGAACAGACCCGTCAGGGAATGTAACTTTAATCATTTCCATATCTTCCTCCTATTTTTCTATACAAAAAAGAGCCTTCACCCCTACAACGTAGGGACGATGGCTCGTGGTTCCACCCTAATTACTTCTTAATTAGATAAAAGACTCCATAATAGTTTTCAAAAAACGGTATCTTAAATGGAATTACAGCCACGTTCCACTCTCTCTTAAAGCCCTATTTTCCTACTCGTTACTTCAACGTCTATATTAACTTTAACAATCCTTCAAAATCAACAGTCTTTTGCTCTCCGGTTTTTAAATCCTTAACTGTGTAAGTATTTGTATTTTTCTCGTCCTCTCCAACTATGATTATATAAGGAATATTTAACTTGTCTGCATAAGATATTTTTTTCTTCATCTTTGCATCTTCAAAATATACTTGTATTATTTTACCACTATTTTCAAATAAATTCAATAGTTTTATAGCATAATCATAACAATTTTCCATCGGAATGATTAAAGCGTCAATACTATTTACTTTTATTTCCTTAAATAAATTCTTATCAAGTAGTTGGTAGAACAATCTTGTAAGTCCGATAGAAATACCAACACCAGGCAAAACTTGACTTGTATAATTACTTGAAAGATCGTCATATCGACCTCCGGAGCATACACTTCCAAGTTGTCTATAATTTTCTAAAAATGTTTCATAAACAGTTCCTGTATAATAGTCAAGACCTCTTGTTATCGTCAAGTTTATTCTTATAAATTCATCAGGAATACCAAAAAGTTTCATACAAACATAAACCTCTTTTAACTCCTCAACCCCTTTTACAAAAAGTTCATTTGAAATTTCTAAAGAATTTAACTTTTCGATAATTTCCTCATTACTTCCGGATATATTTATAAATTCTACAATTTTTTCTATAATATCATCAGAAATGTCGATAGCTTTAAGCTCTGAAACAACTTTTTCAAGACCGATTTTTTCAATCTTATCAATAATTCTTAAAATATCTGTCTTATTCTCAATACCTAAACTTTCAAAAAAACCATTTATAATTTTTAAATTACTAAAATTAATCGCAAACTTTTCGTTTATAATCTTTGAAAAAATTTCATAAATTATATAAGGAAGTTCTGCATCATTTTTTATATCAAGTTTTCCATTTCCAATAACATCAATATCACATTGATAAAACTCTTTATATCTTCCCTTTTGATTTCTCTCTCCACGATAAACTTTACCTATATGGTATCTTCTAAATGGAAAATTCAAATCATTAAAATACTGAGCAACATATCTCGCCAAAGGAACAGTCAAATCAAATCTTAAAGAAATATCCTTACTTTCAGAATCAATCTTAAAAATTTGTTTTGTAGTTTCTCCACCACCCTTAGCCAAAAGAATCTCATTCTTTTCAAAAACAGGCGTATCTATCGGTAAAAAACCACGCTTTTTAAAAGTATCCTCAATTATATTTTTAACATTATCAAACAAAATTTGTTCACTAGGCAAAAGTTCCATAGTTCCAACAACATTGCTTGGCTTTATAAATCCCATAATTACCTCCATAGTGAAATAATCCCACCCAAATCGACAAATTCTTCATCTTTTGGAAAAATTATTTTCACATTTTCTTCATCCGCTATGTATTTAATTATATCATAATCTTTGTATTTTGTCACATCACCATAGAACAATAAAGTATCATCAGAAACAAAACCGCAAGTTCCTCCGATAAATCCATTTTTATATCCATTTAATATAATTCCGTCTGTTGTAACAAATTCCACATTTATTTTTTCATTTTTTAAAGTCTTATAAATTCCCTCATCACTTGTTATGATATGATTTTTAAAACAAATCATACTACAATTTGCATATCCCTGATTTACTTTTATATATTTTCTATTCAAACTCAGCTTTTCAAAAATTTCATTTGTTGTAAATTTTTCATTATGAAAAAAGTACTTATCATTCTTTGCGATATTTAAAACAATTTCACTATTTTTAAAACCTGAAACGCAAATTCTTTTTAACCTAAACTCTTTTAAAAATTCACTATAATATTCAAAAACAGAATCTTCAATATAAATTTCATCATCAATTTTTAAAATGCTAATATCGATATGGTCATTATAATTTTTATTAAATTTTTCATTATCTACACTTTTTATATATTCAATATTTTTTGAATTTAAAAGTTCAAAAAAACTTTCACTAGCTTTATTACTAACTAAAACTTTTTGTAACATATTAATCTCCTAAACGATTAAATTTTATGTAATTGGGTATAATTAATTCAAGTAATTATGACTTAACTTTTTTAAGTTATATATATTATATCATATTTCCATTTTAATAAATTTAAATAGGTGAATATGATGAAATAAATATTCTTTTACACAAGAATCGTAAATTCATATTTATTATATCACATTTATTTAGGAGGATGTTTATGTTAAAAGAATTTAAAGAATTTGCCTTAAAAGGTAATGTAATGGACTTGGCAGTTGGGGTAATTATAGGTGGAGCATTCGGAAAAATCGTTACTTCTTTAGTAAATGACATTTTAATGCCTTTACTTTCAATTTTAACAGGTGGTATTAATTTTTCAGATCTAAAAATTGTATTAAAAGCTGGAGATAAGTCTAAAGAAATTGCAGAAGTTGCTTTTAAATACGGAGCATTTATTCAAAATGTTATTGATTTTCTAATTATTGCTTTCTGTATCTTTATGATGGTAAAAGCTATGAATAAGCTAACAAGAAAGAAAGAAGAAGTAGTTGAAGAAACACCAAAAGCTCCAACTCAAGAAGAAATCTTAACAGACATTAAGAATATCTTAGCAGAAATAAAAGAAAAATAATCAAAGAAAAATAAGAAAAAAACAAAAGCTACGAAAAAAAAATCGTAGCTTTTTTGTTATCTATTCTATACTTATTCCGTTCGACAAGTCGAAAATCGGTATTGCTATTGAAAAGACGATAAATGCAACAAAGAGTGAAATTAAAATTATTATAATAGGTTGTAAATATTGTAATATTTTATCGACTGAATAATTTATTTTTTGGTCGTAATACTCTGTCGCGCTTTCAAGTATTTCAACTAAGTTTTCACTACTTTCTCCTATTGCAACCATATTTATAAATGCAAGGTTGAAAATCAAATCATCTTCCAAAGAATTTGCAATTAGCTTTCCACTTTTTATTTTTAAAATAGCATCTTCTAGATGTTCACTAATAAAAATGTTTCTTGTAGAATTTTTTACAATTTCCAAAGCCTCAACTATACTTATATTTCCATTTAACAAAATCGTAAGATTTTTTGCAACTATTGAAGTGATGTAATTTTGGTAATGCACCTTTATATAAGGAATTTTAAAAAGCATTTTTCCAAAGAATTTTCTAACTGAATATTTCTTTGAAATAAATTTTATAAAAATAACAAAAATTAAAATTCCTAAAATTATATATAAATAATTTTGCTTTACAAAATTTGTACTTTTTACTAAAAATTTTGTAACTTTAGGAAGTTCTACATTACTATCTTCAAAAATCTCTAAAAACATTGGTATTACATTGTTTAAAAGAAAAACTAAAACCACAAATGTAACAAAAAGTAATATAATAGGGTAAGTCATTATACTTATAAGTTTTTGTTTCAGTTTGTATTTCTTTTCGTAATACAATGATAAATACAAGAAAACTTCCGATAATTTTTCTGAACTCTCCCCGGATTTTATTAAAGATAAAAATAAATTGTCAAATTTTTTCGTTTCCGAAAAAGATTGATATAAGTCAAATCCTTTTAATAAGTTTTCATAAACTTCTGCAAAAATTTTCTTTAAAGTCTTATTTGGAGAAGTTTTTGAAAGTAAATTTATCGTTTCAGCAGTATTAATATTTGATTTTAAAAGAAGTCCCGCCTCTTTTAGGGAAATACTTAAATCAAGTAAATTAAGTTTATTTCCAATTTCCATATTTAAAATATTAAAAAACTTTTCTTTAAAACTCATTTTCAAACTCTCCTAATGAAAACAAAATTTTATTAACCTCTTCAAAACTTGTTATACCGTCAGCAATTTTTCTAAGTCCGTTTTTATACAAACTTTCATTTCCATTTTTTCTAAAGTATTCATAAAGTCTAACACTGTTACAATTTTCATTTATGATTTCTTTTATTTCATCATCTAAAATTAAATGCTCTAAAATCAAAGTTCTTCCAATATATCCACTATTACAATCTTCACAGCCACATTTATCGTAAATATATTTTGGAATTTCAAGACCGTTTTTCTTAAAATTCTCCTTTTCAAATTCAGTTAAAGCTCTTTTAACTTTACATTTTGGACAGAGTTTCCTAACAAGTCTTTGCGATAAAATAGCAATTACTCCGGAAGAAATTACATAATTTTCTATTCCCAAATTCAAAAGTCTAATTATCGCTGAAACCGTATCTGCTGTATGTAAAGTTGTAAAAATGAGATGCCCCGTTATCCCTGCTCTAAGAGCAATATTTGCAGTTTCTCTATCTCTCATTTCTCCAACCAAACCAACTTCAAAATCTTGTCTTAACATAGCTCTAAGTCCGGTTGCAAAGTCAAGTCCCAATGCTTGATTTATATTTATTTGGTTTATTCCACTAATTCTAACTTCAACCGGGTCTTCTAAAGTAATTATGTTGATACTTTCTTTTTGTAATTTTTTTACAAATGAGTAGAGTGTTGAAGATTTACCGCTTCCTGTTGGCCCACTTATGATTAAAACACCGTTTGGACTTTTTATAATATTTTCTATTAGATATTTTTCTTCTTCATAAAGTCCTAAATTGTCAATATCAATTTTAAAATTTCCGGAATTTAAAATTCTCATTACAATTTTTTCGCCCAAAATTACAGGAACAGATGCAACTCTAATGTCAACTGAATTTTCATTAAAATTAAAATCTAATCTTCCGTCTTGTGGCATTCTCTTAATTGTAATATCCATTTTTGAGATGATTTTTATACGAGAAATTATAATAGGAGCATTAAAACTGCTGACTTTATAAATATCAATAAGTTCTCCGTCAATTCTATATCTTATATAAAAAGCATCTTCTCTTGGCTCAAAATGTATATCTGATGCATTGTTTTCTATCGCAACAGATACTACTGTATTAACAAAATCTTCGACATTCTCAACTTTATCAACAAGAATTTTTTTCATAACTCTCCTCTAAATAAACTTTCTTATAGACTTTGCAACTCCATCATTTTTATTCGTATCAGTTATATAATCAACATTTTTCTTTAAATTTTCCATAGCATTACCCATTGCAATAGAAAGTCCTGAAATTCTTAACATAGGAATGTCATTTTCTCCATCTCCCATTGCGATAGTTTCAGACAATTCTATACCATTAAGCCTACAAATTTCCCTTAAACAAGAACCTTTGTCTGTATCTTTTGCCATTAATTCAAAAAAGAAAGGCAATGAAAAAGCTAAAGTATATTCACTTTTTATCGTATCAGAAAACTTTTCTTCTAAAATTTTCAAAACATCATATTCTTGACAAATTCCAATTTTCAAGACCTTTTCTTCTAAATTATTTTCTAAAATATATTCCTTAACACTCTTAACCCTAACTATTTTAGGATTTATAAATTTAGAAATAATATCAACATATTCATCATTTGAATCATTTGTAAAAATTAAATTTTCCAAAAAAACTATTGGTGTCAAATCATTCTTTTCAATAGTATCTAAAATATCAAAAAGATATTCTTTATTTAAACTCTTTACAAATTTTGGAACTTTGCTGTAAGTTGTAGAAATTAAACTACCATTTAAAGCTCCATAATAAGTATCTATTTTTAACTCCTCTAAGGTTTGTTTTATTGTAAATTCCTCTCTACCTGAAATAAATGCAATCTTTACACCTTTTTCCATAGCGTAAAATAAGGCATCTTTAACAACATCTGAGATTTTATGCTCCTCATTAAAAGTTGTTCCGTCCATATCAAGTGCTATTAATTTATACATAATTTTCTCCTAACTTTTATCAAAAAAGGGACTTCAAAGTCCCCCTCTAATTCTATTCAACCGTAACAGATTTCGCTAAATTTCTTGGCTTATCAACATCATTTCCCTTTGCTAAGGATACATAATAAGCAATAAGTTGACTTGCAACAACTGAAATTATAGGCATTAAAATTTCTATTGTACCCGGAATTAATATTTTTTCATCAGAAACGTCAAGATTGTTATCCAAGTGAGTTATTTCAACAACATGCGCTCCTCTTGCTTTAACTTCTTTTACATTTGAAATAATTTTTTCATATAATCTCTCTTGAGTTGCAACCACAAAAACAGGAGTTCCTTCTTCAATCAAAGCGATAGTTCCATGTTTTAACTCGCCGGCTGCAAAGCTTTCAGTATAGATATATGAAATTTCTTTTAATTTCAATGCACTTTCCATAGCAGTATAATAATCAAGACCTCTTCCTAAGTAGAAACAAGTATTCTTGTCTTTTAATTCTAATGCAATTTTTTTATAAATTTCTGTATCTTTCAATAAAGTTTCTATTTTGCTTGGCAATTGCTTTAAATTTGAAATTATATTTTTATATTCATCTAAAGAAATTGTTCCTAAAATTCTAGCAAATTTTAAAGCAATCATATAAAGAGCAGTAACTTGTGTTGTATAACCCTTTGTACTTGCAACTGCTATTTCAGGTCCTGCCCAAGTGTAAAACACATTGTCTGACTCTCTGGCTATTGATGAGCCAACAACATTTGTAACACTTAAAATAGTTGCTCCTTTCTTTTTAGCCTCTCTAAGTCCTGCAAGTGTATCAGCAGTTTCTCCTGACTGACTGATGATTATAACCAAAGTTTTATCATCTACCATTCTGTCTGAATATCTAAATTCAGATGCAATATCGACAATTACAGGAAATCTTAAGGCTTTTTCCAAAATTTCCTTACTAACAAGCCCTGAATGATATGCTGTACCACAAGCCACAATATAACATTTATTAAATTTGCTTAAATTTTCATTTAATAAACTTTCCATTCCGTCTAAAACTAATTCATCATTTTCGTCTAATCTTCTAAGGAAAGTTTCTTCAATAACTTTTGGTTGTTCATAAATTTCCTTTAACATAAAATGGTCATAGCCACCTTTTGTAGCTGTCTCAACAGACCAATCAACATGTTTAACTTCTCTAGTAACAACATTGTTATCTTCATCATAAATAGTATATTTTCCATCTTTAAAATGAATTAAATCTCCATTTTCAAGATAAATAATATCTCTTGTATATTTCAAAACTGCAATAACATCTGACGCAATGAAAAACTCTCCATCGCCAATACCAACGATTAAAGGACTTTCTTTTCTAGTTCCAATAAGCTCTTTAGTATCTTGTTTTAAAATCCCAAAAGCATAACTTCCATTTACCTTTGCTCTCATTTTAAAAACTGTACTTAAAAAATCTCCATCATCTAAGTCTTCCAATAATTGAGGAATAACCTCCGTATCAGTTTCTGATTTAAAAACAAAATTTTTAGCTAAAAGTTCTTCTTTTAAATGTAAATAATTTTCGATTATTCCATTATGAACTACTGCAAATTTTGAATTCATACTTAAATGTGGGTGTGAGTTTTCATCTGATGGAACTCCATGAGTTGCCCATCTTGTATGCCCTATTCCAATATTTGAAATTTTATTTTTATATTCATTTTCTAATTTTTCTCTTAAATTGCTGATTCTTCCAACAGTTTTAACAACATCTATTTTATTATCTTCTAAAAATGCGATTCCAGATGAATCGTATCCTCTATATTCTAAAGTTTCTAATCCGTTTAAAATTACATCAATAGCATTTGAACTACCAATGTATCCAACAATACCGCACATAAAATTTCCTCCTAAAAATAATTTTATCGCTACTTATTCACATATAATATCACATTTCGCAAATTTTTTCAAGTAGAAAAATTATCACATAGTTCAACACATTATTATCATTTAAGAGGTTTTATTAATTCATCTCTCTTCACGAATATTAGTTATAATGCTGATTTTTATCTGAAATTTTCTATTTATCCCAATAATATCTATTCTTCTCTAATTTAAAAAATATCAACTAATATAAAAGCACAATCCTCTAAAGGTTACGAAGTCTGGGCAAGAAAGCACAATATCAAAACAATGGCTGATTCAATAATTAAACTTAGAGAACAAGGAATTAATTCAATTACTCAACTCGATGATCTAATCAAAAAATCTGCAGATGATAGACAAGATTTGTTAGATAAAATAAAGAAAATTGAAACTGAAATGAAGTGTTTGTCTCAAGATATGGAAAATATAAATACTATAAATAAGTATCGTGAAGTCTATAAATACCATAAGAAAAATCCTGAAGATAAGCAATTTGCAGATGAATATTATAGTGAACTTTCCGTCTACAAAATAGCTGCTAAAGAAATTTTAGAAAACTATAAAAAACTGCCAAACACAAAAGAAATACTATCAAACCTCGATAAATTACAAGAAAAAAAGAACACCCTTATGCAAGAGTATTCTTCCTCAAAATCCACTATGGATGAGTTTTATAAGATACGAAAAAATTACGGAATTTATATGGATAAGGAGATGGAGAGATAGTGTCCTCTCCTCTTTTTAAAATTACTTTCAACTTATTTTTCCAACTATATTCTTTTGCTAATTCTTTTCTTTTTGCCAACTTTCATGCCCTTTAATATTTTATATGAAATAAAGCAACAACCAAAATTTACAAGTACACTAATCGCAAATTCCAACATGGATGTTTCATACGCTCCTGACAAAATAAACACAGATGATATTGGATAAATGGCTCTTAAAATTTCCTTTGAGGCAAAAAATATTCCCAAAAAAGAGTATATCTCAGCGATAATCAGAGCTATCCAGTAGCTCCTTTTAACAAGTCCAATAAGTGCAATAATTGGAGATATTACCATAAAAACGCTTATTCCAGTTAATACATATACAACAAAATAGTGAACTACTTCACTCATATTTACTGCGTGTAAATGCAATACCGCTTCTATAATTAAGGATGCCGTAAATAGTATTAAATAAACAAAAATACTACCTAATAGAGTAATTATCATTTTTGCAGTAATCATATTACTCTCGTCTATCGGTATTAGCCTTAATGATTTCAGTACATCTTCTTGTTCCTCACGACAAATAATATATCCTCCAAACAATGCTATCAAACTTGGCAAGACAAAATATGTGGTCAAAGAATGCACCTGTAAAATATACCATCCAAATGTGTCTATATACTTTTCCCCACTAAATGTAAATTGTCCTTGAAGAAAAACAACTCCCAAAGTCATTATGAGTGCAAATACAAGCAAAAATATCAATTTTGATCTGTGAAGTTTTTTATATTCAGCTAATAAAAGTGTCTTCATTTACCATCCTCTCCTTTTCAATAATAATTTTGTAACTATTGTAAATCCGACGACCCATATCCCTATACAAAGAAGAGAATAAAATATATTTATATCCTGATTTAATATTATTCCCGGGACATCCCTCAAAACAATTGCTGTAGAGCTTGATAATGGGTGTATATACATATTAACCATTAAAATTACAAATCCCGAAAAGGCATAAACAATCGTAATGCAAATCGGTAAAATGTATTTTTTTGTTAAAAATGCGATAGATAAAATAGGCAGCATGGAAACTGATAAAAGTCCACTAATCTCAAAACACTTTCTAATGAGAAAAATCAACAAAAAGTGATCCATCTCTATATGATGAATAATTCTTCCAAAAAGAAGTGTAAAGAGAATTGATAAACCCATAAAGACTAAAGTATATAAAAACACAATTATAAATTTGCTAATTAAAAGCTTCGTCTTTTGTATCGGAACAATCCATAATGCTTTAAAAGTGTCATTTTCATACTCCATAGACACAATCATTGTGGAAAATATTCCTAATATAATTGGTAAAATCAGCCATAAATTATAACTAAAGATTGTCCATTTGAAATATTTCATTGCATTGTCTGAAAGGTCTATATTCCCAAAGTATATAGTGGCAAGCAATGGCATTAAGAGTGTTGCCAGAAACATCATCCAAACAATCTTTTTCCTTTTCAATTTAAGAAACTCTACTTTAACTAAATTAAGCAATTCCCTCTCCTCCGGTTATCTTCTTGAAGTAATCTTCCAAAGAATCATTACAGGTTTGTGATGAAGCCACCGATATTCCATTCATAACTAATGACTTATTAATTTTTGCCATATCTAATCCGTGACTATATATCTTTACATGATTATTATCTTCAACAGAATAGTTGGTTATTCCGAACTCTTTTTCCAACACAATAGTCGTCTTTGATACATCAGACACTTCCAACATAATATACTTTCTATTTTTTTTATTTAATTCTTCCATGCTGCTTTCTTCTAAAAGAACCCCTTTATCTATAATGCCAACTGTATCAGCGAGAAGTGTTATTTCAGATAAAATATGACTGGAGATTAAAATTGTCTTTCCTTTTTTTATACTTAAATCTTTTATAAAATTTCTAACTTCCGCTATTCCAATGGGATCTAAGCCATTTGTCGGTTCATCTAAAATTAAAACCTCTGGATCATGTAAAATTGCATTAGCAATCCCAAGTCTCTGCTTCATTCCTAAAGAGTAATTTCCGAATAGTTTCTTATCTTTATGTGGTAAGCCAACTACTTCTAAAGCATTTTTTACCGCATCAGGGAAAGCCGTTCCTCTAAGCAGTGCAAATATTTCCAAATTCTCCGTCCCTGTAAGATTAGGATAAAATCCGGGTGTTTCAATAATCGCACCAATTCTTGGATAAATCTTTTTCTCATTACCTTTTATATTTTGGTTAAAAACACTTACTTCACCATTCGTAATATCAGTAAGTCCCAGTATCATCTTCATAATAGTGGTCTTTCCTGCTCCATTTCGTCCTAATAGCCCGTATATAGAACCTTTTTCAATGTGTAAATTTACCGAATTTACAGCCTTTTGTTCTCCATACACTTTTGTTAAATTCTTTGTTTCAATAATATAGTTTTTCATTTTCTTTTTTCTCCTTAATAATTTTGTCTTTTCATAGATTTTATAGAGAACACAAAAAATAGTGTTCCAATTGTTAAAATATGTAACAAACAACTAAACTGCGATACATTTAACGAATATCCACCTATACTGTTTTCTACCATTTCTTTGGCAGCCGATGATACATTTTGATAAACCCCTAATAAACTTGCAAGCGGATGTATATGAACTAATATCGAAGCTCCAAATATCCCAATTCCTAAATAAAGCAAGCACATAGAAATAGGTAAAACATAACTCTTAGAAAAAGTAGCAATATAAATTACCGGAAGCATTGCAATCGGAATTAATAAAGCTGCAAGCATATATAATATTGCTGCCTCTTTTAATGTAATTAAATTAAAATCTACGAATCCGGCACTTAATACTGCACCCAAAACTGATGACATATATGTTAATACCATCAAAAATATAGTCAGTAATTCTATCAAAATAAATTTCGCAAAAAATACTTCAAATCTACTAACCGAAGTTATTAGTACATTCTTTAAAGTGTCATTCTTCCTTTCGTCAAAAAATAACATTGTAGAAATCATTCCAATTACGATTGGCAAGAACACAAAAGTTATATTCTTAAACGCTAAACAATATAAGTCTCCAAAACTATCCATGATAGGACTTTCTCTTGAAATTGAAAATGCTCTTTCAATTGCAAACAAATTCAAGATAACAGTTAGTATAATAATACCTATCAAAATTTTACTTCTCTTCCATTTTTTTATTTCAGCTTTTATCAAGAACATATCGCACCTCCTTACAATAAATATTATAAATGATTAACCTTGCCATAATCTTGCGACACCCTTGTTTTTATCTTGTTTCAATAAAAAAAGCCCCAAAAGGGGCTTTCTAAATCAGCTACTTACATTGCAAACTCCACAGTAAAGACAGTTTTTATGTTAGGTATACTACTTACCCTTATTTTGGCATTATTCACTCTTAACAATTCTTTAGCAATTGATAAGCCAAGTCCCGATCCTTTTGTTAATCTTGAACTATCTGCCTGATACATCCTATCAAATATATATGGTAAGTCCTTTTCACTTATACCATTTCCATTATCTAAAATCATCAAAGTAGCTTTTGTATCCGATTCTTCTAATTTCAAGTGTACTCTATCACAATTACTGTGAATAATAATATTGTTTATAATATTGTTTAAGCTCCTAAAATAGGCATTTTCATCTATCTTTATATAGAATTCCTGGTCCGGAATTTCAATTTCATAACTTATATGTTTTTCTTCAAAAATAGGAATCCAGTCGCTTATCACATTTCTTGTTAATTCATTCAGGTCTTTATCTACAAAAGAAAACTTCCATTCTCCTGAATCTAACTTTACCCAATCAAAGAGTTTTTCTACAAAATCCTTCAAGTAATGTGCCTTACTTAAAGAAATTTTTATATAATCTTCCTTCTCATCTCCCGTAACAATTCCCTCTTGCACTGCTTCCAAATACCCGACCATAGATGCTAAAGGAGTTTTCACATCATGAGACAAACTTGTCATAAGCGATTTATACGCCTGTTCTGACTGCTTTTGTTCTATTAGCTTGTTCTGACTTTGTAGAGTTATCTCATTTATATCATGACAGATCTTTTCTGTAGTTTCATTTTTCTTAATTAAAATTCTGCGATTGTAATCACCATTTTTTATATCAACGAGTACTTCCTGAATACTGTTTATTTCTTTTTTTATGTTGGTAATTTTTTTTAACAAACAAAAAATTACAAATATCAATAATAAGATTATGATGATTTTTACATCCATATATCATACCCCCTTACTAAAACGATAACCCACGCCCCTAACTGTCAAAATATAAGTTGGTTCTTCAGGGTTAGGCTCTATTTTTTTTCGAAGCTTACTGATAAAAGACATGATATTACTATCATCAAAAAGATAATCTTCTTCCCAAACATTCGTATATATTTGTTTTTTTGTAAAAATCCTCCCTTTATTAGACGCAAGAAAATACAATAAATCAAATTCTTTATTTGTTAATTCTATGTTATTATCACTTATTTTTACAATTCTATTTTCCTTATCTATTTGCATACCATCTATTGTGAGTATATCAGACTGGTCTGTGCTTTTCTGATTGAAATCTATATATCTACGAACCATAGCTTCAACTCTTGCCTTAAGTTCATTTATATTAAATGGCTTTGTCAAATAGTCATCAGCACCTTGTTTAAGTCCATAAATTTTTGAATCATCATCAGACTTCGCAGTCAGCATTAAAACCGGAATAGTGCATTCTTCCCTTATCATCTCCAGAACTTGAAACCCATCAAAATCAGGAAGCATAATATCTAATAAAATCAGACACAAATTATTTGCATTTCGTATTTTCTTATATCCGTCTAATCCATTATTGGCAATATCAACAGAATATCCATCAGTACTTAAACACTTTTTAATTAAATTACATAATGCAATATCATCATCTATAATTATTATCTCTCTCATATCTCATAACTCCATACTTCTTATTCAATATAATTATCATCAAAGGAAAATACATCATTCGGTGTACAATCTAAAGACTTACATATTTTTTCTAAGTTTTTAAGTGTTATAGGCTTATTTTTTCCCATCTGTGCCATAACATTAGTGGTAATCCCTGCCATAACTATTACATCTGTTTTCTTCAAACTCTTCTTCGCCAATAGTATCCATAATGGTTTATAATTCAATGCCATACTAATCCTCTTTTCTTTATAACGATTTTTGGAGTAATTATATCACTTTTATTGATTATATTCAATTTTTATTTGATTTTTAAAAGATTGTTTACAACCATTTTTTACATTTTGTCTTTATACAGACTTAATAAACTGAACAAAAAAAGAATACCCTTATGCGAGAGTATTCTTCCTCAAAAAAACAATGGACGATCTTTACAGGATACGAAAAAACTAGGAATTTATATGGGCAAAGATATGGAGAGATAGTGTTCTCTCCTCTTTTTTCCTCCAAACAAAAAAAGAGTCGGTGCAGCACTAAGACCACACCGACCATAAGTTTATCTTTCAGCTTCTTTTGATGTTTCTTTCTTTTCTTTAGGCTTTCCCTTATCTTCAGTCTGATATTTTTTGATTTCTCCAAGCACAGACTCTTTCTTTTTTTCTTGTCCTTTCATTTGTTCTTTTGCTTTTAAAAGCTTATAAAACAAAATGCGGACATTCTTATGTTCCTTTCCGTTGTTGTCAATGCTTGTTTTTACTTGACCAAATATTTTAACAAAATCTCCTTGTTTTAAGTTCTCTAAATCTTTTGTCTTATCTCCATAGGCTGAACAATTTGTATATACCTTATTCCCATCGTCATCTTTTGAAACAATTGAAAAGTTGCTTACCTTGAACTTTTCTCCATTAGCATTTTCTCTTTCAAGATTTTCTACTTTTCCTGCTATATTGCCAACGAGATTTATAAGATCATCTTTTTCTTCAATATCACTGACATTTTCAACAATCTTACCTTGTTCTTTCATATCATCAATCATATAGTCAAAGTCATCATTTAATAGACCTGTTGTGTCTTTGATCATATATAAAACATAGACTTCTTCAAGTGCCTTTTCATCATTAACACCTTTTTCTATACTCACAAGTGCTTTTATAAAGTCCTTGTAATTATCATTCATCATTTCTTCTAAGTTTTCTCTAATATCTTTGTATTCCATAATTTCCTCCTTGTACTAAATAAGGAGGAAATTCTTGGAAGTCTAAACTGCAATTTGATATAGATAGAATGATTAATAAGTCTAAATCTTGGGAAGAGTTTTTAGAAAATATGAAATCTCTTGATTATGAAATTAAGTTTGGTAAACATATTGCTTTTCGTCATAAAGATAAGCAAAGATTTACAAGGGCAAAGACTATCGGAGAAGATTATACTGAAGAAAAAATCAAAGAAAGAATAGATTTAGCAATTAAAAATAAAACTAATCCTATTAAAAAACGTGTAGGAAATGTTATTGATATATCTACAAATGAAAAAGCACAATCT
>ENA-OPBO01001144-OPBO01001144.1-human-gut-metagenome-genome-assembly--contig:-NODE-1144-length-19606-cov-10.481817_pt1 | contig 19606 bp, 12 predicted proteins | sample MGYA00241071_ERZ501458 | MGnify/ENA primary metagenome ERZ501458 (study PRJEB25962, sample SAMEA2042509) | human gut metagenome | biome: human gut; feature: human-associated habitat; material: faeces... | reverse complement strand
AAATTATGGAAATGGAAAAGTTTTATGTAGCTCCGGAAGTGGAAGTTCTGGAGGTGGAAGTAGAAAGAGGATATGATTTCTCCGCTGGTGGTTCAGAAGGTGGTGGTGATTTCTCTTAAAGAAATGTCTATCGTTATATTTAATCAATGAAGTTTAATTAAAAAAAGACAATATGAATAAAAAATTATTTTTACCCTCTATTGGGTTAATGGCTTTACTCGCAGCTTGCTCCAACGATGAGCTGTTCGAGAATAAGCCTATCAGTGTAGACAATGACGGACGCCCGCAGGTCAACTTGATTTTGGGTGTCGAAAATCCTGGATTGGATGTAGCTGAAACCAGAATGGCAGGTGATGCCGGATTGGGCAGTGATGAAAAAGCTAGATTTGACTGGTTGTGGAGACCTACTGATGTTTTAGGTGGTGCTCTGTTCTCTGACGTAGAAGGTAATATATTCAATGACAGATTTCTCGCCAACTATAACTTTGTCCGTTCTGACAGAGAAGATCCTAATGCCGAAACTGTAAAAGGGGCTACTTTTAAGTCTTATAGTTCGGTTACAACAGGTGCATATCTTTTCTATCATCCATATTTTTACGATGGTGGTAGACATACAATTGGACATGTACTGGGAGATGGACAAGATCCACTCCGTGTGACTGAAATGGTTGTTGGAGATGAGGGATTTGACGATTTGGCTAATGTGGATAAAAGTGGAAAATCTAAGAATTTCTTCTTTTCTTCATTAAATGACGTGACAATCCCGTTTGACATGGAGAATGGTGTAGCACAGGATGAAACATTACCGATGAAATTTGCAAGTGCATATTCATTCTTCCGTATTGAATTGAGTACTAATTTGGTAGGAACTTCAACTACGAATTATTATAAGAATTTCTCAATCAATAAGATTGAAGTTAGTTCTCCGGAGACTCCTTTCAGAACTGCATTTACAGTCAATCCCCAAACAATTGCTGAAATCCAAGCTGATATGTTTAAAGATGAGGTAGGAGCAGTTGAAAAGAATGGTGCTTTGGCTCAGGTTGATCCTGAAGTTTTATCTGAACGCATTGAAAAAGTTCGTAAAGCTCTGCGTGGTGAAACATATACCTATCAAGATGGCAGTAAAACAATACCCGTTCTAGATTATACTAAAGGAGCAGAAACAAATAAGTTAATTTATGTACTTGAAGAGGATTGCAAACTGAAAAAAGGTGAAAAGTTTGTTTTGTGGATTCCTGTTCCCGCCGGTACATACCAAGTAGGACATGATACATGGACATTCAATGGTGTAACTAAAGAAGCTGATGCTGCTCTTAAGTTTGAAGTTTACACATCTGAAGGTAAGGCTACTTTCCACGTAGTAAATAAGAATAATGAAGATGGTTCAATTACTCTGAGACGTGATGAAGCCAACAAATTTACTCAAACGTTAACTATCGATGGTGATAAAACAAATATCGACTTGTATTCTTTCAACCAAGGATTTGATGTAGCTACGGATGAAGAATGGGAATTCGCCATTAACTATATTAAAAACCATGACAAGGAATTCAGCAACAGAACTCCATTGATTAATTTATCAGGTGACATCACAATTAATAAACTGTTTGACCAAAAGATTCAGATTGTAAGTGAAAAAAATAATACTATTACCTTAAATAATGCCGAAGGTAAGATTTTCACTTTGGATCCCGATATGACAATCCTTGGTAATGGTGCAAATGATGATCCTATTTTAGAAGTGGCTGCTGGTAACACTTTGAGCTTTGCAAAAGATATCACTACCCTCAAATTGATCAACAACGGTACAGTCAACGCTAATCAAAACGTTACTATGCAGTCGATGACTTCTGGCAACGAAGCCGTTTTGAATATCGAAGATGGCAAAATTGTGAAAGTAGATGCTGAGGATAAAGTTAATGCTAACGATGTTAAGGTTGGATTGGGTGCAGCCCTGACAATTGATGCAACTGAGGTTGCTGTAGATGGCGATATGGACATCCAAGGCAACGCAAACGTAACACTGAACGGTACTACAAGTAACACTACTAACAATGTGACACTGTGCCCGACTGCTAAACTGACCGTAAATAAAGGTGAGTACACTACAAAAGGTGATTTGTTGATTAACGCAGAAAAAGACAATGTCGTAGCAGAAGTTACTATTAATTCTGCAAAAGCTAACAACTTAGGCAATGTTGAAGTTTCTGGTAAACTGACGGCTAAAGCTCTCACTAATGCAGTAGGTGCTACTTTGAAAGTAAATCCTGCAACAGGTGAAGGTCGCGACAAGTCTGGTACAGTAACCTTAACATCATTAACTAATAATGGAACTGTAGAAACAGGTGCAGCAGATGTTACCAAAAACTATTTTGGTGGTACTATCGATGTTACAACACTGAATAATAATGCTATTATCAATACAAATGGTGAGCTGGTAGTTAACAATGGTGGTACAAACAAGGGTGTTATCACACTGAAGGGTGACAAATATGCATTAATCAAATTAAAAGCAAATAGTTACACCAACAGTGGACGTATTGTCATTGAAAAACCTGAAAACTACTGTATGTACACATACTACAAAGAATGGAACAAGTTGGAATCTTTGAAAGGTAACGGTACAATCGAAACGACTATCACGACTCAAGAGCAATACAATGCTGTGTTGGCTCAACAAACCAAATACCAAAGCGATAGTGACAAGTTTACAGCTTGGGATGTTATCAACAAGGTATATGTAAAAGGTAATTTGAATCTGACAAAAGTTAGCTCAGAAAAGAATTCCAGTTTGTTGAAAGAAATCGTATTGAATGACAATGTAAAATTAAGCGTTGCCAACAATCTGAAAATCGGTAAATTGTCTATTGAAGGAACCAATACAACAGTTCAATCTATCAGTGGTACTGCTACGCTCAACGTAACTTCCATGGTAGTAAATGAAGGAAAACAGGTTGATATTACTAAAGATGTAAAATTGGTTATTGCATATGATGAATTTATTGTTAATAGCAAAAACTATATGTTGAATGTTGCTGGTACTCTGAATAACTATGGATGGATTGATACAGAAAATAGCACAGAAGCAGAAGCCAATAAGCTTTCTGTTTTGGTAGCAAATAATGGCCAATTGATCAACCGCGGAAAACTGAGTCAGCCAGCTGTAAAAGCATTCGATGTTAATAGCAAAGAATATAAATTTGCGAAGAGCATCATTGCTAAGTTTGATAGAATTACAAATACAGGAAGAGAGGGTGCACGCGTATCTATTTCTGCTAGTTCACCAAGCAATTGGACTAATGGCTCACCTATAAATAATCTTGCAACAATTCTGACTTCAGGTCAAGTTATTGAAATTGGTAAATTATTTGGAACTGAATTCGTTGGCATGATTGTTAAATATGGTAAAAACTATTATACTTTCTATGATGGAAGTCAAGATAGTAATCAAAGTGCTAAAACGATCTTTGAACCATATAAAGATAATGTAGATGGCGCGAATACAGCTTTACATAAAAAAGATGATAAAGCAAGCACAACCATCTACATGGTAAATGCAATAAAAGATCCTACGTTGAATAAAGCTTATGGTCCTACTTGGTTCTATATCCATGAAAATCTTGGAACAGTAGATTTGCTGAATAAAGTTTGGGCTTATGGAGAAATTAAAAATGGTGATAAGGGTACATTGAAAGGACAATGGTCTGAATAAATAGTTATCTTTTATAAGAAATAAGGTCGGGAACTTCCAAAAGGTTTCCGACCTTTTTTCAATATATCAGCTCTATTTTTCCCCAGTTACCAAAAATTTCCTCCCCAGTTACCAAAATATTTTTCCCCAGTTAGGAAAAAAATCCTCCCTAACTAGGCAAAAATCCTCCCCTTCTCCCTCTCTCCATTTTCCCTGTAAAAAAATCCTGCCAAATTTGCATAAACCGCACGGCTGCACTACCTTTGCCCACCGATATGGTAAAGGAAATCATTTCTCTGCTTCCCCCGCAGGCCCGCCGCCGCAGTTGGCGCGTGGCACTGGCCGTACTGGTGCGCGCTGTACTCGACTTTGCAGGTGTGGCCGCACTGATTCCGTTGTTGCTGGCTGTATTGCGCCCCGGAGGTTCGCGAGGCGAGATGTTGTTGCTCTGCGGAGCCGTGATGGGCTTTGTGGTGCTGAAGAACGCACTGGTAGTGGCTTTGGCACGGGTGGAAAGCACCTTTCAACTGGAAATATACCGCGACTTCAGCCGACGGATGTTTGTCAATTACTACCGGCGCGGACTGCTGTTCCTGAAGAGTAAAAGCAGTGTGCAGCTTGGGCACGAGGTGAACTATGTGTGCTACACCTTCTGCCTTTGTGTGCTTGCCCCGCTGTTCCGCATTGTGGGCGATGCCGTGCTCATCCTGTTCATGATGGCTGCCCTCGTGATATGGGAGCCGCTGGCCGGATTGTTGCTGTGCGCTGCTTTCGTGCCGTTGTCACTAATCTACACGGTAGCCGTGCGCCGTCGTCTGCGTAAGTATGGCCAGGAGGAACTGGAAGCACGCCGTAAGCAGAGCCGTACGGTGGTAGAAGCTTTCCGCGGCTATGCCGAACTGGAGATAGCTCAGGCATTCGGCACCTCGCTTGCCTCGTTCGACCAAGGCATGGACAGCATCGTACACAGCCGTCAGCGCATGGAGCGCTACCAGCTGTTTCCGCAGTTTTTGAGTGAAGCTGCCATCGTAGTAGGTATAGCCCTGCTGATAGGAGCCGGACGTGGTGACCTGAGTATCGTGAGCGGTGTGTTTGCCGTAGCGGCGTTTCGTCTGATTCCTGCCATGCGTAGCATCCTGAACAGTTGGGTAACTCTGCAGAACGCTTCGCACTCGATACAGGTGGTGACTGAAGGACTGACCGAAAGCCAGACGGCTGATGACAGCAGCGAACAGCCCTTTACCTTTAAGCACACACTGGAATTGAAAGACTTGGGATTTGCTTTCCCCGACGGAGAACAGTTGTTCAGCCGCCTGAACCTGACCATCCACCGGGGCGAACGCATCGGTATACGCGGCCCTAGCGGATCGGGCAAATCGACACTGTTCAATCTGCTATTGGGTTTCCTGACACCGACCGAAGGCGAAATATTGGTAGACGGGCGCCAGCTGACAACTGCCAACCGCAACCGCTGGCACAAACTGGTGGGCTATGTGCCGCAGGAAATCTTCATCGTAGAAGGTTCGCTGCTCGACAACGTTGCCTTGGGACATCCCTCTCCCGACCGTCAGCGGGTAATGGAAGTACTGGAACAGGTACGCCTGAAAGACTGGCTGGAGACGCTTCCGCAAGGACTGGACACACCGCTGGGTGAATATGGCAGTCGCTTGTCGGGCGGACAGAAGCAACGCATCGGCATAGCCCGTGCTTTGTACAAAGAGGCGGAAGTACTGTTCTTCGACGAAGCCACGTCGGCCTTGGACAGCCGCACGGAAAGCGAAATAAACCGCGCACTGGAGGAACTGTCCGAACAGTGCCGCGAACTGACCATGATTATCATTGCCCACAGGGAGACATCGCTGCGGGTGTGCGATAGGATATGGGGCCTCACCCCCGACCCCTCTCCGAAAGAGAGGGGAGGAGCGTGATGAAGGAGGATTCAGAGTTTAGAGCTGAGGGTTTAAGGTTGAGGATATATAGATTTGGAAATGAAAACAATACATATTTAATTATGGAACAAGACTATATGATTGCAGGGTTTCGCCTGCGTATGGAAGGTGAGCCACTGGTGAAGGCTGTGGCTAACATCGGCGGATTCGGTGTATTTGCTATCGACTCGACTGCCGAACCTAATTTCCGCTTCGTATGGAGCGAAGAAAAGGCTCCTGCCTTTACTGCCGAGCTATACCGTAACGATCCGGTACTGACACACAACCGTTTCGGGCGTTACGAAAAAGGATATATATTCGAAACAGCTTACATCGGTAGCGATCAGACACTCACAGTCTGGATAGCCGAAGGATCACGTACCGCCTATTTCAGCGGTAACCTCGATGTCAGTCTGCTGCGTTTTGCCTGCTGGATTGCTTTCGGTGTGCTGATTGCTCCCCAGAAGGCTGTGGCTATCCACACCAGCACCATTGTCTTCCACGACAAAGCTGTCATCTTCCTGGGCGAGAGCGGTACCGGAAAGAGCACCCACACCCGCCTGTGGCGCGAGAATATTGAAGGTGCTACGTTACTGAACGACGATAGCCCCATCGTGCGCATACACAACGGAATTCCCTACGTATATGGCAGTCCGTGGAGCGGAAAGACACCGTGCTACAAGACGAACTCGTACGAACTGGTGGGCTGTGTGCGCCTGTCGCAGGCTCCTTACAACGAAATAAAGAAACTGAAGGTGATGCAGGCCTATGCAGCCCTTCACCCCTCGTGCCCGCCCGACTTTGCTTACGACGAGAAACTGTACGATTGCATCAGTCAGATACTGAACGACATACTGGTCAAGGTACCGGTTTACCACCTGGCTTGCCTGCCCAATGCCGAAGCTGCCCACCTGTCGTGTAAAACCATCTTCGGAGTATGAGGAAACTGGTTGTAGCCAACGATTTTCTGGCCGAAGCCGCCGAAGTGCTGCGACAGGGAAAGAGGGTGAAAGTACGCATCGACGGACAAAGCATGTTCCCCTTCATCATCGGCGGGAAAGATGTGGTAGAGATTGACCCACTGCCTGCCGACAGCGAACTGCCTGCCTGGTGCTGCCCTTTCTACCAGTGGGAAGGGAAGTACATGGTACATCGCTACATCGGACGTGAAGGCGACGAATGTCTGATGCTGGGCGATGGCAATCTGTACCGGATAGAGCGTGTGAAGCGAAGCGAGGTACTGGGACTGCTGCGCTACATCTATCGTCCCGACGGCAGTGTGCAGGACTGTACCGACAGCCGATGGCTGAAGCGCGGGGCTTTGTGGTATAAGCTGAAGCCGATCAGAAGGATATTGCTGCCGCTGTTCAGAATAATCAGATAAGCATTTTTCTGAATGTTTAGTTAACAAGTTGACAAGGCTACAGACAACAAAGGAGTACCTGTAGTTTTGTCAACTTGCTTTTTTATCTGAATAAAACCATCTGTAGTTTCGGTATCATCCATATATGAATCTCCCAAACGTACGATTCTTTAGTTGTTTTCCGTCAGTCGGCGTAAATCGGCTCCGGAAGGAGACTGGAAGACACGCAAGTCGAATTCGGGAATGATAGCCAACACGTGGTCGAATACATCGGCCTGTACGCCTTCGTAAGGAATCCAATCCTTGATGGTGGAAAAGAAATAAAGTTCGACAGGCAAGCCGTGGTCGGTAGGCTGCAAATGGCGTACCATGCAGTTCAGTTCGGTGTTTACCACAGGGAGGCTCTTCAGATAGGCAGTCAGATAAGCACGGAACACACCGAGATTGGTCTGCCGGCGACCGTTTACCAACACTTCGTTGTCGATGCCGTTCTCCTTGTTATATGCTTCGACTACAGCTTCGGTCTGTTCGATGTAGTCTTTCAGCAACTGAATCTTACGATACTTTTCGAGCATTTCGGGAGTACAGAAGCGTACGCTGGTCATGTCGATGTTGATGCTTCGTTTCACCCGTCGCCCGCCGCTCTCGCGCATGCCGCGCCAGTTCTGGAAAGAGTCGCTCACCAGCAGGTAGGGAGGTATGGTAGTGATGGTATTATCAAAATTACGAACCTTTACTGTATTTAATGTCACCTCGATGACTATGCCGTCGGCACCGTACTTGGGCATGGTAATCCAGTCGCCTACCTTCAGCATGTCGTTGGCCGAAAGTTGCACACCGCTGACAAAGCCCATAATACTGTCCTTGAACACCAGCATCAAAATGGCTGCCGATGCACCCAGACCTGCCAACAGTGAGAAAGGCGACTTACCCAACAGTTCGGCTACCACGATAATGATACCGATGGACCATAAAGATACCTGCAACGTCTGAAGCAAGCCTTTTAGCGGACGGTCGCGCATGGACTCTTTCTCGCTGTATACTGCATAGGCAGCTTTCAGGAAAGAGTTGATAAACAGCAAGAAAGCAAATATAATATAAATGAAGCACAAACGCCGGATGAAACTTAAAGTCACCGAATCGGTTTGTGCAAAAGCGATCGGTATGAACAGATAGATGACAACAGGTGCCACCATGTGGCTCAGGTAGACCATTACGTTACGGTTGAACAGAATATCGTCCCACGTCGCTTTGGTCTTTGCAACCAGGCGGGCAATAGCTCTGAGCAACACCTTACGGCAAATCAGATCGGCAGCAAAAGCCAATATCAGCACCAGGGCAAAAGCGATGAACTGATCCAGCCAGTCGGCCGTCTGCGGATTCATGCCCCTGCTTACCAGCAATTTATCAATATTATTCAGTAAATCCATTTTGTTTAAGTTAAAGGAGTTAGGGAAATCAGAAGGGTGAGGCCGCCAATATTCTTTCCACGTCCTCGCGCATCCACTGGTAGTGCCAGAGTGACTTGTAACCTTCGTTCTTTTTCAACATCAGTTGCACAGCGGCCTGACTGTTCTCGTAACTGGTCAGTTCGTTGCGGAACTGTTCGTCGTGACGTGCCAGCCGCTTGATCTCTTTCTCGCGTTCGCGACGGAGCTGGGTACAAACCGGAGTAAGCAGCCTCATCACTACATTGTCCATGATGTGATGTCCCTGTATATAAAGGTAAGTGGTGTCGGGAGTTACGCCCAAAGGCTCCAGTTCTTCGCGCAACGCATCAACCTGCTCGATGAGTTGCGGAAAACGGGTGCCCAGTTCGCTCAGTTTCTTGTCTACACGTTGCCTCATTTCGTCCAGACAACGGTAAGGCTGGTGTAATGTGACGTCCTGAATGCGTACACACTGGTTGAACTCGTGCATCGGAAATGTTTTGGTATCGTGTTGACGATAAAACCAGATATTCCACAAGAACAGCGGGTAAGCAATGCGTGAATAGCGCTTCAGAAACTCAGGAAAGTCGATCAGCACACGGTCGTTCAGCGTGGCCTGCACACAGACTTCGTGCAAACTCTCGGCATAGCACAGGTAGTTCTCGATGGCATAGACATAGGTCTGCAGCACAAACGGATTCTTATTGATGCGGCGCGACACAGCCGTATTGCCTTGCATCAGGAAGTCGTAATCGCTGTCTACGCAGGCTATCAGGCTCCGACCCAGTTCGTCGGCATTGAGCGTATTGAGCAACACCATCTTTTTCCCTTTCGACAAAGACGTTTGCGAGGGCAACATCACCTGGAAATAGTGTTCATCGTCCTCGAACTCCGAAAGCAGGGTACGCCAGAAAGCTACATCATCGTAACTTTCGACATAGGCCACAATGCGGCGGCGTTTCTTTTTAGGCGAAAGCCGCGTGGCTGCATCCAGATAGGCGGAAGTCAGATTATGTCGTAACGAAGTAGCCACGGTCTCAACTGTTTTGATGGGTTTCGGTAGATATCTCGCTCACTTCGGTCACGGCATCCAGCCAGCCTTCCATGATGACGGCAGGCGAATGGGTGGTAAGAATCAGCTGTACGTTGGGATTCAGCGCACGGATCATTCCGATGAGTTTCTGTTGCCACTCTACGTGCAACGAAGCTTCGGGCTCGTCCATGAACAGCACACAATGGCTGCCTCCGCGCACCAATACCGTCAGCAGGATGACCAGCATCTGTTTCTCGCCGGAAGACAGCTTGTAAGGCAAAAGCCGTTCGCCGTCCTGATAGAACACGATTTCATTGCTTTTACGGTCGATCTTCTTTCGGGTATAGCTGAACAGTTCGTCTATCAGGTCCTGAAACTTGCGTTTGGGCACCGACAGGAGGGAAGCCTGGTTGCGCTGCTGCTCGTTGTCACTGCTCAGCAGTTCGATCATCTTATTGCCCACATTTACCTGATAGTCCAGGTAGCGGCGTTGCAGCAGATACAGCTGCCAGTCGAGTTCAGACCTCACATTCGGGTCGGCCATCCGTGCGGTGAAGTCGCCCATGATGAGCGGACGGTCGTAGCTGCGGATGACGTCGTAAGGAATATAAGTAGCTTCGGGATTGTCGAAAATGACACGCACTCCATTCTTTTCGTCCGTTTTCATGGCTCCGGAGGTTTGCTCCAGATAGCCTACCGAACGGTTCAGGATGGTAGTTTTCCCTACACCGTTGATGCCCGAAAGGATATTGACATCAGGACGAAGGTCCCAGGCAATGTCGTAACGGTGCCACAGGCCGTGGATTTCGATACGTCGTATATAGTCAGCAGGTATTTCCATGATATTCTCTATTTTATTGCAAACAAAGATAGTGAAAGTCGAATACAGAAAAAACAAGCTTGCTCGATTTTTTTACAGAAACGCATCCTAACTTATCTAAAGATAGTGAAAGAGATTAATAAAGTTATTAACCTGACAATGATTTTATTGAGAAAAGATGTCCGGATGCCCTATATATAACGAAAGCCGGGAGGCAACGGCCTCCGAAGAAACCGAGCCTCCCGAACAGACTTCAGAGAGAATTGTAGGTAAAGAATATGAATTGGTTAAAGTATAAGATTTATTCGATGTAGCTGTCCAGCGCCCCGTTGTAGTCCACTTCTTTGGCCGGATAGACCCACGTCCAGTTGTTGCTGTCTTCGGGCTTTAGAGTTATGGCAAACTGAGCATGGAAGCTGCCTTCGGGATAGGCATGACGCACTACCGGCTGACGCCAGCGCTTATGGTCGAACCAGTCGAAGCCTTCGCCCCAAAGCTCAATGCGGCGATAAAGTTTCACCTCTTCGAGTAATTGGTCACCGCTTTTGTCGCAGGTGTATTGCGGATTGCGGCCACTGTCCTTTATCAAGGCTTGCAGAAGGGCTTGTGTCTCTTTATCTTTTCCTCCCAGATGACAATTGGCCTCGGCTTCAATAAGATACATCTCTGCCGAACGGAAATGGTTGAGTTGTCCCACTCCGGGCTGACTTGTACAAAGAAACTTGAACTGCATATAGGCAAATATCTGGCTAGTAGAGTAGATTTTGTCAGCATACTCTTTGCGGGCACGTTCCAGCATAGGTCCGCTGGTGGCACTGCCGTTGGCTGTATTGTAAACATCGTCCTCGCGGGGAGCAAGAAACATGCTACGGCGTACATCGGTTTCGGGGATGCGGTCGTAGAGTTCTTTACTGATGGCACAAGGGTATGCACGGCAAATGCTGGCACTGGAATTACTGCCCTGGAAAGCAAAGAAAGAAAAATAGTAAAGTGTCTGGTCGGGAGCACTATAGCTACTCCATATCCACTCACTGTTGGGGGTGCTGAAGCCGCCGTCCACATAGTCGGCATTGCTCATCAGCGGATAGTCTTTACGGGCCAGTGGAGCATACTTGGCAGCCGAAGCCCAGTCTTCACGCGTCAGAGCAGCACGGGCATAGACAGCATAAGCTACCGCAAGGTCGGGACTGTGGTTGTCGCCACGGTCGCGCGTCAGCTTGCTGCGGGTATAAGCGTCGATGGCGGCATCGAGATCGGTGTATATCTGCTGATAAACCTGTGCCAGGGTTGATGCTGGCAGATCGCCGTCGGACGTATCGAGCCTCAATGGTAGTCCACGTGAAGCTCCCTGATTACTGTCGGCCCAGCGGTGGCAATAGAGCTGACTGAGCATCAGATACGAGTAAGCCCGTATGGTGAGTGCCTGTGCGCGGATAAAGTCGCGTTCGGCATCTGTACCGGCAGCATTGCCTATGTTGACAATGATGCGGTTGGCATTGCCTATCAGCTTATAATAATAGAACCAGGGATAGTAGCAATAGAGCGAAGTACTGCGCTCCATATAGGTAGCGTTGATGATGTCGGCCCAGCCTGTCAGGTTACACTTCTGGAAGTCGTTGCCCGGATAGTTGCCATACCAGGTTTTGATAGTACCTTCGCCGTTGACTCCTTGCTGACCCAGGTACTGTTGGGTCATCATCAGGCAAAGACCGTTGACGGCCATACGGGCATTTTCGGTCGTTTCGAAGACGGTGCCCGTGTCGGTAGACGATTGGGGCAACGTGTCGAGGTAGTCGGCCGAACAAGCGGTAAGCAGGGCCGAAGCTACGGATATGCAGAGAATATTTTTCAGTTTCATATCGTATATGTTTTTTATCTGAAGAAGGTTAAGAAGTCAAGCCGGCTGTTTTCAAAAAGCAATAAGAAATTATCAATCAAGGATGTAAAGGCCCGACTCCTTAACTCATCTTCTGTGTAATGAATATACATTATTAAAGTTTCACACTTACTCCTACCGAGAAGATACGCGGTGTTACCAGGTAGTTACCTTGTCCGCCGGAGAACGACTGCTGAGGATTCATACCCTGACGGGCGGTAAAGGTCCAGAGATTTTCACAAGTCACGTTCAACCCTACAGCCTGCAGGCCGATATGATCGACCCAAGCCTGCGGCAAGCGGTAAGACAGGGTCAGATTCTTCACTACCAGATAGTCGGCCGAAGTAAGCCAGCGGGAAGAAACGGCGTTGTTGTCCGAACTCAACATGCTGTTGATCTGTGGTATACCGTCTTTCCGAATACGGTTGGGCGAATTTTCGTCCATGCCTTCAGGAGCTTGTGTCCACGACTTCATGATGTCGGAGTGGTAGTTGCTGGGGCTGGTACCGGTACTCATCAGCGACTGGTAAACGCTATCCATCGTCTTACCTCCCAACGAATAGGTGAAGAGGGCGGAAAGCGTAGCGACTTGTAGCTGACCGTACCCGTGAAGCTACCATATACGGTAGGCAGAGCTGAACCGTGAAATTCGCGCTGACCGTAAGTGGTGTTGGTGACATAAGGCACTCCGTTTATCACAGTTGCCTTGCTGGTAATGTCGGTACCGGTCTGTTTGTTACCCAGTGTAGTACCGTCGGACAGTTTGACGTAATAGTCCTCCAGATTGGCTTTGTAGAGAGAATTACCGGTCAATTGGTCTACTCCTTCGAACGTATAAGTGTAGAACTCGTAACGGCTGCGACCTTCCACAATCTTGTATGCACCCGATATGATACCGTCCTTGTTCTGGTCGGGCAGTTTCACAATCTCGTTCTTCAGGAAGGTGGCATTGGCAGCCAGGTTAACGGTCCAGTTCTTGTTACGGAAGACGTCAACATCAGTATTGATCTCAACACCACGGTTGGAGATAGTACCCAGATTGCGTGTCACGGTAGCTTCGGCTGCTGTCGAAGAAGTGGCTCCTGCCGAAAGGGGTAGATAAATGTCGAACAACAGGTCTTTGTTTCGCTTGTCAAAGTACTCTACGCTCAGGTTCCAACGGTCGAACAAACGTGCCTCGACAGCCACGCCATAGGCCTCGCCCGTCTCCCACTTCAGGTCGTAAGAGTCGTTCTGGCTCAGGAAAAGGGCTCCTTTGTGAGCATTCTGCGCTACCGAATAAAGGCTCATGTAGCCATAGTAGCCGGCTCCTGCATCGTTACCTACCTGACCGTAGTTGGCACGCAGCTTCAGGTCGTTTACCCAGCGTACGTCTTTCATAAAGTCTTCTTCGCTGATTATCCAGTTGGCTCCCACACTGCCGAAGTTACCCCAACGGTTATCGGGATGGAAGCGTGAGGAACCATCGCGACGGAAGGATACTTCCAGGTTGTAGCGGTCGCGGAAGTTATAGCGGATACGTCCCAAATAACTCTCTGTACGATAATTGTTTTCGTAACCGTCGAGACTGGTGATTTCGGTAAAGTTGCTGTAATTGGGACGGTCGGGGAATATCTGCGACGTCTTGAAGCCATAGGTGTAATCGTAGTTATACGAGAAATTCTCGTGAGCCACTAGCACATCGAACAGATGCGCGCCGAAAAGGTGAGTCCACTTCAGTTGCTGCTGGAAGGTGTAGCTCTTGTAACGATAAGATTTGCGCTTGGCACGTCCGTTACTGCCTTTTCCGTTACCGATGATGGCATTATCGTACGAACTATTTTCCGAATGGCTCAGATTCATGTCCCCTTTTACGGTGAAAGTAAAGTCGCGCAGGAACTTGACATCCATATAGGCGATGCCCTGCAAGGTGTTGCGTACTGTCTGATTTTTGTCCAGCTCGTTTTCCCATACCACATGACGGTCCTGGTACTGATTGCGTGTGGCTATTTCCACATCCTGCTCATTGGTATAATAACCGGGATCGTACTGGCGCTGACCATTGATCAGGCGGTAGGAGCCGTCAGGGTTGTGCAGATGTACGGGATAGATGGGGGCTATCTGACGGCAATACATAAAGGCGTTTGTAAAAGAGGCACCTTCGTCGCCTGTGGTAATCTTCGAATTCTGATGGCTGCCCGACAGGTTAACACCAGCTTTAAGCCATTCTACCGGATTCAGATTAACCGATACGCGTGCCGAAAGGCGGTCGAAACTTGAATTGCGCACATAGCCTTCTTCGTCCAGATAGCCCAGTGAGAAGTAATAGTCGCTCTTTTCGCCGGCAGCGTTTCCGCTGAACATATACTCCTGACGGTAACCGTTGCGAATGGCTGCTTTATACCAATCAAGGTCGTCGGCATAGCCGGGAAGCATCTGTACGCCTTCGGCCAGACGGCCCGATGCGTCAAACAGTTCCTTATCGGGTTTATTGAAAATATTCAGGTAAAGTTGCTCGCTGATCAGGTTTTCGCTGGCATAGCGTGCTGCTTTGGCCGGATCATCGCCAGCCGAAATACGTGCATTGCGCAGGTTTTGCCAACTGGCTTCCATAAACTGGCGGACATCGGTGCGGGCATATTCCTTGATGCCCCGCGAGTAAATACCCTGATTGACTTTCAGCTCGAAACTCAGTTTGCCAGCTGTGCCCCGTTTGGTGGTAATCAGAATGACTCCATTCGAAGCACGGTTACCATAGAGGGCGCACGAAGCAGCGTCCTTTAGCACCGAAAGGCTTTCAATATCAGCAGGATTGATGTCGGCAATGCTTCCGCTGAAGGGTACTCCATCCACCACATAGAGGGGCGAACTGGAGCCGTTCACCGTTCCGATGCCTCGGATGCGGATGTCGGGCGTACTGCCCGGTGCGCCGTACGTGCTGTTGATTTGCACTCCCGAAGTGCTTCCTTCAAGTGCCGAAGTGACGCTCGACGTAGGACGCATTTCAATCTGTTTCTGGTCGACGGACGAGATAGCTCCCGTCAGCGACGAACGTTTGGCGGTGCCATAGGCCACGGTGACAAGTACTTCGTCCAGTACTTGCTGATCGCTTTCCAAAACCACTTCTACATACTCACTTACAGGCACTTCGCGCGTCTTCATGCCCACAAACGAAACGACCAGCGTCTGTGCTGATGCAGATACGCCGTCCAACTGAAATTTTCCTTCCACATTGGTAATAGACCCTTGCGAAGTTCCTTTCACCAATACCGAAGCGCCGATTACCGGTTGTCCGTCCTCGGCCGAAGTGACAATACCCGTCACCTGCTTAGTTTGTGCCCGAAGCATTCCCGCTCCCAGGCATACAAACAGGATCAATAACAAAACTCTCTCTTTCATAAAAAATCACATAACGTATAATGGTTAATTAGTATGTTTTCCATGCTCTTGTTTGTCCCTGTTTTACGATGTCTGTAAGTGGTTTGAGCCGTGCAAGTGTCGCTCGCGAGCCGTACAAGTGTTGTTCGCGAGCCGTGCAAGTGTTGTTCACAAGCCATGTATGCAGTAGCGATTATCGGTGGCAAAAATAGGGTATAAAGCACAAGACACCAAGGATACTTGATGTACATCAAGTGAACAGTAAAACGATTAATAATCAATATTTTAACAAGAAAAATAGATGTACACACCATGTACAAACACACTTAAAGGACCGACAAAGCCATTGATATCACCTTCTGCTTATCGACATTTCTCTTCTTTTCAAGATGCCCGGCCAGATTGGAGAATCTACTCTTTCATTATATAAATATCAAGCCGGATATTCTGCGAATCTCTCTACTGAGAAACTAAAAAGTAGAACAAGGTTCATCATAAATACATTTATCAAAGTATTGAATGGTAACTGTCCAATAACATCGTTTACTCCTGATAGCCTCCCTAAATTTATAAGTCCAACCAGTTAGGCTATGCAAAGAATATTACTACATTCTTCTTTTTAGCTATCATTCCGGTAGAGAGTCTGCAAACAAACGAACTCTTCATCCTATATCCTTACATCCTTTTAGGTATTGGTGTTAATTTGGAGTGTCAACCACATTATATCGTCCACCTTTCTAGCACTTATCCTCACAGATAATGAATGTTTTACGTTCTTCTTTACTGGTATCGAAAAGTGGTGTCAGATACAGTTCCGCACTATTTCTATTTCTTTCAGTAAAAATAGAATGCTTTGAATATTAAACACTTACTCATTGGCTCAAATTTATCTTTTCTACAGCACACTTGCTAGAATCTCTTTCTACATAATTATATTCTGCTGATTATCAATAAAATACCATCGAAACCTATTTAGTAAATAAGTTAGTTACTTTGCAGCCTGAATTATGCGCTGTTGTATAGTGTGTTAATATGCAGATATACAGGTTATTAGAGCAATATAAACGAATAAATCCAGAGATAAATCGAATAGTAAACAGATGTTGGAATTTATACCTTATTATATATAATAATTCAGAATGAAGGATTAAGCGAAATACTAATAATACTCATTTTATTAACAATTAAAAACTAAAATTATGGAAATGGAAAAGTTTTATGTAGTTCCGGAAGTGGAAGTTCTGGAGGTAGAAGTAGAGAAGGGATTCTCGAATAGCAATCCCAATGATCCTAACTTCGGTGGTGGAGATGATGAAATTTAGTAATCATTACCTATAAGAGAAAAACAACTATATTTTAACTCAATTAATTAAAAAGCTAGAATGAAAACAAGCAGATTTTTATCAACTATGGCTATCACCGCATTATTGGCCGCTTGCTCTAACGAGGAATTTCTGAATGAACAGGCTCCAGTAGTTGATAGCAACAGACCGACTGCTAAGATTGCTTTAACATTTGATGAAGCAAGTACCCGTTTGGAATATGATAAGGGTAGTGAAGGTTGGCAATGGTATTTCGCTGATGGCGATAAGATTGGTGCTTTGTTGATGGATACATGGGACGAGCAGGCCGATGGTATCGAGCACTACCAATTTACAGATTATGTACACACTAATTATCCATTTATTCGTACTACGAAAAATGGTGTAACTACATGGAACACACCTGAGGACGCAGCAGTTTGTGAAGGTAACTATTTCTTCTACTTCCCTTATGATAAGAAGTTTACTCATCGTGGACTTGTTGGATGGAGTGTAAATCCTGTGCAGAAGAACTATGACCCTCAGACGGGTGAATATTTCCAAATGCAGTCTATCAAAGACAATCAAAAATGGTTGGGCTATAAGTTCGTTGAAGCCACAGACGAAGGCGTAAACAAAATTGGTTTTGATTTTGTACCTTTATTTGCAACCCCGGGCTTTAAGATTGCCAATATGACTGGTATGAAACTGAAAGTTACTAAAATGGTTATCCGTACCAATAGTAACCAAAGCAATGATAACATTGATTTGACTGGTACTTCTCGCCTGATGGCTACAACAATGATGTTAGCGCCTAAAACTGGTAATTTTGATGCTATCAATAAAACATGGGAAAATAAAGATTTCTCGGAACATACTCGTGATATGTGGTTGCATGCTCAACGCTATATCGGTGAAAATGGTCAAAGTGAAGATGAAAAAATCGATCCGACTAATGCAGACGGAAGCTCTCTGCTTATAAATCCAACTTCTGAGGTTTACGGATTACCTTCTTGGATGGCAGACATGAGTACAGAACCGACTTATGAGTATGAAATTCAGTTTGGTGACAATTATATTGTAGAAGCTGGTGATTATGCTGTTGGTCGTGTTGTAATGCCAGGTGGTGTTTATAATCATGATAAAGCTGAAACTTTTGAGGTATTAGTATTTGTCGAAAAAGTAACCTCAGGAAATGGTAATGGAGAACAGTTAGTAGCTCGCATCGACATGGGTAAGCCTCAAACTCAAGGTGGCATGGAAGGTTCAGCTTGGGATGATGTAGTTAGCGATGCTGCTCAAAAGTTCCTGAAACCTGGTGTAACGCAAGTATTCCAAGCATCTCTTGATGCCAACGCCCTGCAAAGCTATAATATCAGTGACTTCAAAATCGCATCTACCGACAGATTAGAATGGGTACTGAGCCAAGCTAATGCTAATACTGGTGTGAAGGATGTTACACTGAAGACTATTGGCAAACGAGTAGAATTGAGTAAAGCTGCTTATGACTTGTTGGTAGCTAAACCTAACATTCGTTTGCATATTGATGGATATATCACTTTACCTGCCGGATTGCCTACTGATGCTATCAATAAGCTTTATTTCCACTTCCCGAATAACAACTATCCATTCGTGAAGACTACGTTGAATATTGAAGGCGAACAAGTAAAAGACGTAGAGAAGATGGTGAACACTGAAGATCCGAGTCAGGAATTAACATCAAGTGTACTTGAAAACTGCGAAATTATCGTTTCTGCAAGTGGTAAACTTGACACTAAGACAAATGATATTACTATCAAGTCTAAGATAACAAATGCAGGTACAGTTTATGCTGCTGATGTTGAAGGAAATATTGAAAACAGTGGTGATTTTACTGCTGACACAGTAAATGGTGTGGTTAACAACACAGGTAACTATATCGTTAATGAACAACAAACGGGAGATGTAATCAACAATGGAACGGCTACTATCGCAAATGCAGATAATAAGTTGGCTAACAATGGAACAATGACATTGACCGGTGCATTATATAAAGATATTGTTATCAATGAAGTAGGAGCAGAGATGATCATTGCAGGTGAATCACAGTAAGTATTCGGCCAACTACAGGTATTAAACCTTTATATACAACAATAGCGACTGTCACTATGAACCTAATAGTATCAGCCGCTATTGTTTTGTTGAACCCATATGTTACAATTTATATCAGTTACAAGATTCCTCCTTTTGCCTTGTCAGTACACATTCCGGATGTTTCAACTTCCATTTATGTGGAAGTAGATTCAAAAGTTCTTCTTGGGTTGCCTTTTTGTGATAAGGCATTTGTGCGATAACATCGTTCAGGTATACCCTGGGATTTACCCCGTGCGCCTTACATGTGGCCAGCAGAGAACATATGACAGACATATTAACCGCAGCTTCGTGATTACCACAGAAAAGAAAATTTTTTCTGCTCAGAGTGATGGGCCGTTGGACATTTTCCGCCAGATTGTTGTCCCAGTACAGGCGGCCATCGTCCAGACATCTCATAATATTATCCCATTTGGTATAGGCATATGTTATGGCCTTGCCTGTCAAAGAACTTGGACTGTATTTAATTCCTTCTGTCTCCATCCATACCTTCATTGCCTCCATGATTGGCCTGGACAGTTCCTGACGCGTCTGTCTGCGCTCATCATATGACAGGCCGGCTTCGTCACACTGGCGTTCTATTTTATAGATATGCTGTATCTGAGTCAGTGCATGTTGCGCCATCTCCCTGTTTTCATCCAAAGCCTGCTCAAAATGACGGCGTATATGCACCA
>ENA-OPBO01001140-OPBO01001140.1-human-gut-metagenome-genome-assembly--contig:-NODE-1140-length-19639-cov-5.436326_pt1 | contig 19639 bp, 26 predicted proteins | sample MGYA00241071_ERZ501458 | MGnify/ENA primary metagenome ERZ501458 (study PRJEB25962, sample SAMEA2042509) | human gut metagenome | biome: human gut; feature: human-associated habitat; material: faeces... | reverse complement strand
CAGGGAGCCGCCGGAACGCCGGACCTGCGTGGTAGGGAGGAAAGATGGAGATGGGAGAAGACGCCGGGGCGCCGGATATTCAAGAAAACAGAGGTTCAAAGAAAACCCTTGACAAACAACAAGAAATGTGATACAATATAGGTGGAAAGAAACCACAAATTGAATCACAAGAGAAACATTGAAGAGGTGTTATTTATGAAAAAGTACAGTTCTGAAGTTTGGGTCACTATTTTTCACAATTGTTTTGACTTGATTTCTCAAGTAAACGGGGAATATGTATCGTTCATCGGCGGGGATATGTACGTTTGGCGTGATGGAATCATTATTGCGTCCTATAACTTGAATCAGTTCAAGAGTTGGCGTATCATTGACAAGTTCTTTGACACTGAACGAGGCGTTTGGATGGTCAAATATTTTCTTGATATCTAATGATATCCACAGGCCGGAACTATCAACCCTGTTGAGGGTTCTAACGTGGGGGATATCCACGAACATGAGAAACATTGAGTCAAAGTAACATTGAAGAGGTGTACATTATGAAAATTGAATCTTATCGTCTGAATTCTATGCCGTCTGCTAAGTGCCATGTTGATTTCTACATTGATGGGTGCTATCTTAAAGAGGTACGGCTTGTGTCGTATACTACAACTATCTTGTCTGTCAAGTTTCACGGTAATGATGCGGATGTTGAAGTGATGTACCCTGTCAATTGCAGTCGCACGACTGCTAGACACGTCAATCGTTTTACAACTGAACTGTTTGGTACAAATGAGTATCACGCTTTGAAAAAATTGGTTGAGGGGGGCACGTTGCGTTTTGATGGTATGGCTGTACGTATTAGCGACTTGTTCCAGAATTATCGGTACTATGGCAAGCGCCTTTCTCTATATTAAGTCGAAACACCGGATATCCGGTGTCCGCACAAGTTGGCAACTTGTACGCTGATGATGACAAGCCAAAATACATTGAAGAGTTTAACGAGTTGTGTGTTAATGTTGATTTGTGAGATGTAGTAATTCCTAGGCCGGTATCCTGTACCGCTGTACAGGGTACTAACGTGGGAACTACCACGAGAAAGTGAGGGCATGAAAAATGTCTCTGTATCATTTCCAGTGTATCGCACCTATTTTAGCGGCTGTAGCTGTATGCTTTGGCCTGTACCTGTATGCAACTCTGAAAGGATGGATGTGATATGATTCGGCTGTATCTCAAGAACTACAAACACGTTGAGCTGGTTCAGCTCTACAATGCGCTGTCGCGTGCTCGTAATATGGTCAAGGCTGATGTTCCGACAAACCCGGCAAATGACTTGGACGAAGTATTACAGTACCTATCTGGGTACATGGATGCAAAGGGGGATTCTGCAAAATGAGTGAACGTTTGACTGCTTCTCAGTTGGCACATCGGGTGTATAGGTATCTGCTGGTTCAGTATTCGGCTGAACAGCTCCAGAACACCTATTACACTATGGACACTAGGGTTTTTGATGACCCGGATGTGGCGTTCTATCCTGATATCGAAAACCGTTTCAAAACGCCCACTGATGCTATGACCTACCTGTTGGAAGAAGGTTTGCCTATCTGGTTGGTCAAGTCCGGAACCAATTATCCGCTTGAGCACTTCACCTACCGGAAAGCTGAACTGTTATTTGCCTTGTAATTTCTAGGCCGGTATCCTGTACTACTGTACAGGGTACTAACGTGGAAATTACCACGAGAAAGGAGTGTTGAAAACTATGTTGAAACTGTTAAAAGTCCCGCCTTAGTTGGGAATACCCGTTTGTTAAATTTTTGACAATCTTATCGAAAAGTCCCATAACTCGGACGTATAAAATCTCTATCCCGAGCGCAACAAAAGTCCATGTTAATCTGTACCCAGATATGGTACAATAAGTGTGGGAGATAACTTCCATCTCTTAATTTAGACGCTTCAACACAACACAAAACAAAGGAGTATTCATCATGCGTAAGTATTCTATCACCCGCCGTTCCATCGTCACCACTGCTACCGTCAAGGCCGTAAACCTGAACACCTTTGAGGTGGTTGATATGACTGCCACTCTTGAGGGTGCATTCGCTGACAACTCTGCCGCACTCAAGGCCGTTCAGAAGGTCTGGGAAAATGACGAGTTCAACCCTGTTGCCGTTATCAGCCTGTCTTGCAAGGTAAAGACCTATGGCATGACCGCCGCCCAGTGGTTCGACAACGCCGATGTTATCGAGGAAACCGATATCACCCCCGAGGAAGCGGCCCAGTTTGGCAAGCGCCAGAAGAAGTCTGACGAGAACGCACAGTAAGTCTATCAGTTCAACAAACACATAACAAGTAAGGAGTATCACTATGAATATCATCAACAAGTCCGCTAACGTTGCATCTTCCTTTGACCTTTACAAGCTGGTTCAGTCCCCTGAGCGTAAGAAGCTAACCGATATCAAGGGGCAGACCATTACGCTTGACAAGTGGGTTTTGTACACTGAGCCTGACAAGGACGGCAAGGAGATGAAACTGCTGGCACTGACCACCTCTGACGGCTCTGCCTACTGCACCAACTCTGCAACGTTCTGCCGCTCCTTTGATAGCGCTGTCGCAATGTTCGCCCAGTTCGGTGAAGAGTTCCATGAGATTCAGGTCACCACTGGCACGTCCAAGAACGGACGTGATTACATCGACTGCGTTGTGGTCGGTTAATCACCAGCACGAATAACAACTAATTAAGAAGAAAGGATAAGTTCTTCTTAAATAAAATCACTTACAGTATCCCGGCTGGTGGCCAATTCACTTGCCGGGGTTCTTTTATAAGGGAGATGAACAAATTATGAATCATCGCCAACAAGTAGCCGCTATGCACGCTAGAGAGCTGGCAAATGCCAAACAGCAGTTGTTATTAAAGGTCAATCAGTATATGCAAGAAGTGCGGTCTGAAGGTGGTACAGCAGAAGTAACACCACAGATACAGCGTTTGATTGAGCTTGACAAGTACCGCTTGAGAGATGTACAGAGAATGCGGCAAATAGCAAGTGACCATCAGAAGGTTAAAGATTATGTGTACGCTGAAAACGCACAGGGCATCCCCATTTCTGGTGAAAAAGCAGTAGAACGGTATGCTAGTTATGTCAGCAGTCCTATTTACAGAGAGACTGTAAAGCCAGCTAGGCAAGAAGAGGTTATGCTGGACAACACAGCTGAAACTATTGCACAGTCCTTTGTTGACTTAAAAGCATACGGCGAATTTGAGCAATTTCTTACTGATGTTATTCATTCACCCACAACTGCTATTGACGAATCGTGGTGGAGAACTATGCACGTCAATTGGGATGCACCAGATTATAGGGGTGACAGAGATTATGGTAAAGAAAAGATGGTTGAAGAGAACCGCCAGAACATCTATGAAATGCGTGCCGCTTTGCAAGCCCTTGTCGCAAGAGAAGGTGTACAGGCTGTTGCACAACGTATAAATGATAACTATACCGAGTTACAAGAAGCGTCTATTATAGCCGCTATTGGTTATGCTGGAAATGCCGCAAGCGCTTTGCAAACTGTACTCAAAATATTTATGCCGAGTGATAGACAACCCGGTGTCATACGGCATAGAATTAGTGATATGCAAGACGTTATTGAAGGGCAGTTCAACTATGACGATAATGAGGAATGATATCTAATGTCACGTTCCGAAAAGTGGCGAACTTTCAGTGCTGACTTTGAGACAACAGTTGAAGAGAATACGAGACAACAGACAGCGACTGAGGTGTGGAGTGCCGCTAGCGTTGAACTGTGGACTGAGGACGTTATGGTTTTCCATTCCATTGGTGAGCTGTATGAGTATTATGTATCACTGAACGAGAACATTGTGGTATACTTCCACAACCTAAAATTTGATGGCAACTTCTGGATGTCCTACTTGCTGTATGACCTTAAATTCAAGCAAGCCTTTGAGCCAGCACCAGACCAGAAAGGCGGCAAGTTCAAAAAGAACTGGGAAATGCCTGACAGGTCGTTCAAATACGTTATCTCAGATATGGGCCAATGGTACACTATGACTATCAAAGTGAATGGGCACTACATTGAACTTAAAGACAGTCTTAAACTACTGCCATTCAGCCTGAAACAAATTGGTATCAGTTTCAAGACCAAACACCAGAAACTAGATATGGAGTATAAAGGGCACAGATACGCTGGTTGTCCTATATCCCCAGAAGAACTAAAGTACATTGCAAATGACGTTCTAGTTATCAAAGAAGCACTTGAATTTATGTTCTCAGAGGGCCACAATAAACTGACAATTGGTTCGTGTTGTTTGGACGAGTTCAAGAAGGGGCACACAGTCGGAGACGATTACAGCACGCTGTTCCCAGACCTGTACAAAATACCACTTGACCCAGAAGTTTATGGTTCTAGCACAGCTGGTGAATGGATTCATAAATCGTACAAAGGTGGCTGGTGTTATCTGGTTAAAGGCAAAGAGTGCAAGGAGTATAGAAATGGCGTTACAGCAGATGTGAACAGTCTGTATCCCTCTGTAATGCACTCTGAATCTGGCTCAGATTATCCTATTGGCAAGCCTAAGTTCATTCATGTTGAAGCAAACGAAGGTGATATCTGGGACGCATACAATTGCCCTATCAAATATGACCCTTTCTGGTTTCAGCCGACAGAAAAGCCTAAAAAGCTTTGGGAATACGGAAAGTTCTATTTCTTCCGCATTAAGACCCGGTTCTATCTGAAACCCGGTAAGTTACCTTTTGTACAGATTAAAGGTTCTTGGATGTACAAAGGAACAGAAGCACTGGAAAGCTCAGATATTGTTGGCAAAGACGGTATTCCACGTTCCGAATACTATGACATTGACGGTAACTTACACGATACACGAGTTGAGCTTACATTAACACAGACAGATTTCATTCTACTGCGTGAACACTATAATCTAGTGGATTATGAACTACTTGATTACTGTGAATTTGATTCAACTATTGGCCTGTTTGACGAGTACATTGACAAGTATGCCGCAATCAAAAAAACAAGCAAAGGCGCTATGAGACAACTTGCAAAACTATTTCTAAACAACTTATACGGAAAAATGGCATCTAGCATGAACAGCTCTTTCAAAGTTGCATTTGAAAAAGATGATGGTTCTGTTGGATTCTACGAGGTGGACGAAAATGACAAAAAACCCGGATACATTCCAGTTGGTTCAGCTATCACTAGTTATGCCCGCAACTTTACCATTCGTGCGGCTCAACAAAATTATTACGGAAAGGACAAGCCCGGTTTTATCTACGCCGACACAGACAGTATACACTGTGACCTGCCGCCTGAGCAGTTAAAAGGCATTACAGTGCACCCATCGAATTTCTGCTGTTGGAAGCTAGAATCTAGCTGGGATATCGGCTGGTTTGTTCGACAAAAGACGTACATTGAGCACGTTGTAGCCGAGGACTTAGAGCCGATAGAGAACCCTTACTACAATATCAAATGCGCAGGAATGCCAAAAAAGTGCAAAGACCTGTTTGCAGAATCCTTTGACAACAAAGTTGCAGAGGACATTGAGAACGGCATAAATCCAAGAAATGAGGAACAAGCACTATCCGATTCTAACCTTACACCAGAAGAGATTGCATTTCTTAGTAAGACAAGAACATTCAAAGATTTTAAGACAGGTTTAACAGTTCCCGGTAAATTGCTTCCAAGAAGAATTAAGGGCGGTGTTCTGCTGGTTGATACTGATTTTACAATGAGGTGATTTTTATGAAAGTAGTTGACTTATGGAACAAATTTTATAGCTGGTCGCCGTATACAGATGTTGAAGTTGACGATTCAAAGTCAAGTGCATTTTATTACAGTCTCCGTTCAGAAGATGTGTTGAAGCGATACGCAAATAATGAAGTCGTGGAATTTGATTATGATAGCGAAAAAGACAAGTTGTCTTTGGTGGTGTAACTATGACAGTAGAAGAATTTTACCAGTCCTGCCAGAACTGTGGTTGGAAAACTGAGTTTGAGCTGTGGAGTTTCTTCACGCTCCTGTATCGTGGGCGGTTTGACCCCATGAAGAACCAGTTCAGAAACCTTCATGTGAGCACGTTTGAGGTTCGCAAAGGTAAAGTAAGAATCCAAGTGAAGGAGTGCGTGAGATGATTACACTAGAGGAACTTTGGTATGCGTGGTGCGACATTGACGAGCACACAGTAGTAGAACTCAAGTACGATGGTGATGAAGAGTTTATTACGTTCAGGTTTGGTGAGCGTGATAAGTGGCGGCGATATGATAAAGCTATTGTCAGTGTGTTTTCGGCTATACAGGCTAATCAGGCTAGTGTTACGCAATACGCATTTGATAAGGTTATTATTATTTTGAAGAGGTGAGTAACATGAAAGACTTGCATAAAATCTGTGACCACTCGTATGACCAGAGAACCGGTGGTTGTGATTATATCAGCTGTAAGTACCACATCAAGCACTATCAGCCTGAGCCCGATGACTGGTTTATCTTCCACAAGGTGACAGCGGTAAACGCTGGTGAGTGCTTACAGCAAGGGGGAACTCAGAATGGGTAATGGTATTATCCCTGATGCAAAAGGAGTGGCAGAAGAAAAGATAAAAAAGAAGCACTTGTTAATCCGTATCCCAGGAGAGAACTATGACAGAAAATGCCTGTCTAAAGATTCACTCATGTATGTTGCCTATTCTCTGAACAGAGAGTATGTGCATCTGCCGGGCATCAACGATGGTGCAATCAAAGTTTCATCTCTGTCCAATGATATGCTGAGGTCTAAAGTTTTCATGTACCATATTGACACCAATAAGACGTTCACAGCAATCATTGCTGGTTCTGGGTTTACATTGTGGTACACTAAAGAAAAGGAGAATAAAAAGTGAGCGAAGTTATCGTGTTTGCAATTGCGGCGTCATATTCTATTTATATCATTGTGTGCAGATACAAGTATGAACTTGACAAGTCGGTGTACATTTGTGATGCGCTGTTGATTCTTGCGGCTCTTTTGTCATTGAGGTGGTAATATTACTGAACTTGGCTTATGACTTTGCATTATTGCAATAGAACTTTGTGTTATTATGATTAACGCAATCCATAAATAAAAACAAACCCCTCAAGTCGAACCTAACGGAACGGCAAGAGGGGTTTTCTATATCCTGTCTCTGAGGTGCACCAAAGCGCATTGCAGATACGAAACTACATAGCGGACGGTTCATCACCGTTGCAAAACCCGCCTGTATCGGTGGTACTGTCTCAGAGGGATAAGCATCAGTAAGACAGCGCTTTCAAGATAACTTCCTTGCATTGCAGGTTCTTAAATCGGAAAGCACCACGGTCGAAGAAATACCGCATTTGGTCTGTGAACATCTTGTACGCATTGAGCATAACATAGTTTACTCTATGGTCGTCTGTTGTAACAGCCAGCTTGAACTTGTAAGTCAAGTCTGGTTTATCATCACAGTAAATAACGCCTGTGTCCGGGAACTCTCTCAGGCCGTATTCCTTGTTCATGTATCTGATAGTTCCCAAGTAACGAGAAGCGCCAGCAGGACGCTCAATGAATGCAGAGCTGTCGTTCAGGTACACAGCCTGTGTCAAATACACATCGTATGTATCACCGCTGAATGCACTGTTAAAAGCAGATTCAGCCTGAGCCTTAGAAGCGGCATCGACATATCCCTGTTCCAGCACCCAACCAACACCACGCAGAAAGTTTACGTTGTCATTCAGCCGTGAGCTGATATTCATTGCAACATAGTAAGGATTCAGCAGGGTAACGGGGTTAGACAGCATATAAACAGGAACATATCGAGATTGAGCACCCTGTCCACGAGCAACAGAAGTGTGGATAGACCGGAACTTCTTTACTTCATCTGCGCAGTAATGGTTTGTCTCGCTCTGGAACTCGTCCATGAGCATTCTGGTGGTATCTGAGAAAAAATGAGAATACTTCTTAATCTGGTCTGCCGCATTGATACTTACAGCATAACCACAGGGAACGCCGTCAAGAAACAGTTCATGGTAAATGCCAGCGGCTCTGCGCTGAGAAGTCATTGCGTGCCCCTGATAGAACAGAACTCCGATATCCTTAAAAAATTTGTCAGCGCACCCGTCAAGCTCATAGTTGAACCTATACAGCAACATGAACTTCTCTTTGTAGTTGATAAAGCGCTTGACGCAATACCGGTTGAACCAAGTAGTCTTACCGCCAGAACGGTTGGTGGTACACATATAAATCTCTGGCTTGTTGCCGTTCGTGTCCATCAAAGACAGTAACTTTGTACCGTCATAGAAGTCGCCCATTATCTCAGCTCCTTTTTAGGAATTATTCCTATTTGTTCCATGTGGAACATTTTCTCTCTAAAATAATTATATCATACCTACTTCCATTTTTCAACTACCTATGGTATAATAATTATAGAAGCTAGACCGGAAAGGGGGTGAGCTTATGAGTACCGTCTGTTCCGTTCCAGTGGAAGTAAAACTTGCTTTGGCCTTTATGGTGATTGACGTTTTCACCGGAGTGTTGAAAGCTATCAAAAACAAAGAGTTGAACTCCACAAAGGCAAGGGAAGGAATTTACAAGAAAGCCAGTTTTATCTTGTTCATTGCGTTCGGCTATCTCGCTGATTATGCTATGGACTATGTGAACATGGGTTTCAATTTACCTGCCGCCGCAACTATCTGCACTCTGATTATCGTCACTGAAGCTATTTCTGTGCTTGAAAATCTGGGTCAGATTAACCCCGACTTGGTTAAACTGGTTGCACCGTTCCTGTCTGCACTGAACAAGAAAGAAGGTGAGAACAATGGTTGACGTTGAGCTACTGCTTTCTGACAACGGTGGGGTTAGAATTTATCCCACCGAATGGCACAACACTATCTACTTTGGCTATCAGAAGAACGCTAACATTTACCGTCTACACATTGTTCGCTCTAAGGTGTGGCAGAACCTCACTGTAAGAGCTTTCTTTCACACAGCAAATAAACAAGACCCGCCAGCACAGCTGTTTGTAGGTGATTACGTCAATGTGCCCGCTTTGATTACCGCTACTACTGTTGGTGGTGTTATCACAATTGAGGGCACTGATGGCATAAAAGCTCTTACCACAGCTGATATCCCTTACGTTGTAAGTGAGAACTCTGGTGTTGAGGATGGCACAACCCCAGAACCGGCGTCTCCTGCTTGGGTTCAGCTAGTAGCTGAAATCAATGCAGAAGCAGAAGCGGCAAAGGCCGCTGCTAAGATTGCTAATGAATCGGCAATTAAAGCGCAGTCTGCTCTGAATGATTTATTACAGGGTATCCGAGATGGTGATTTCATTGGTCTGCCGGGCCCGGCTGGCCCACAAGGCCCTCAAGGTGTACAAGGCCCAGCTGGCCCGCAAGGCCCACAAGGCGAAATTGGCCCGGTCGGCCCACAAGGCCCGAGAGGTACACAGGGTGTAAATGGCCCACAGGGCATCCAAGGCCCAAAAGGTGACCCCGGCCCTAAAGGTGACATTGGCCCACAAGGCGAGGTTGGCCCAGTAGGCCCAAGAGGTTTACAGGGAGAGACTGGCCCGCAAGGCCCAAAAGGTATTCAAGGCCCGGTTGGCCCGGTCGGCCCAGTAGGCCCAGTAGGCCCAAGTGGTTTACAGGGTGAGACTGGCCCGCAAGGCCCACAAGGTATTCAAGGCCCAGTTGGCCCGCAAGGCCCTAAAGGTGATGTTGGGCCACAAGGTATGTTAGGGTTTTTACAGTCCACATCTGAAACAAACCTAAACAATATCAAAACCCCGGGTTTCTATGAGCAGATGTTCCCCGGAACAAGCAATACACCGTTCTCAAGCGGATATCACTACTGGAACATGATGGTAGTGACTGTAGGTGGCTCGTGGGTGTGGCAGTTGATTTTCCCGACTGAATCCTCTAATGTGATTTATGTGCGTGAGTTCACCAATACCAGCTGGGGAGCTTGGCGGCACATCGATACCATCGCTTGAGAGGTGATATTATGAAAATTAAATCATATTATGTTTTCGACTACACCCTCAACCCTGATGAACAGTTGTCACCTCACTTCAAAGCACACGAGTTTCGCTGTGCTGACTTATCCCGTGTCATTGTGCTAAACAAAGCACTTCTTGAATTACTTGAAATCATCCGCAACCACTACAACAAACCTCTCATTATCAACTCAGCCTATCGCACAGTAGCTTATAACAGTTCGCTCAAAAATTCCAGTCCTAAATCACAACACATGTTTGGTAACGCCGCAGATATTTATATCTCTGGCGTTTCGCCACTCAAGCTGTACTCGTGGCTCAATTCTAAATACCCTAATTCGCTTGGACTTGGCATTTATGACACCTTTGTTCATGTGGATGTAAGAGAGGGAAAGTCACGATGGGACGACCGAACAACCACTAAATAATTGAAAGGAGCAAATTATGGAGCTTGCCGATTTCAATGCCAAGACACAGGAGCTTATCAAGCACTTGGGCGATAACGCAGACCAAGGAGAAGTTACCAATATCTTGGCAGAACTGACCACTGGTTTTAGCGAAGAGGTTGCCGCAAAAGCGACTGCCCTTCGCAATGTTGATGACCTTACCGCAAAGAATGCGAAGCTGAAAGAGGACAACATGAATCTTTTCCTTCGTGTTACTGTGCCGGAAGAACAGCTTAAAAATCCTGTTCGCCCGGAAGAGGACAAAGACCCCATCAACCGCCTGTTTACCAATGGCCGCCTTAACCTCAAGGGCTAAACATTTAGAAAGGATAGTGACAAACTATGGCAACTGCTATCGACATTGTGAACGCAGTCATTGAGACTAGTTCCACGCTGAAAGATAACATCCCGCTTGCTACCAATGCCACTCTTCAGGCAACTGGTGGCGCTATCATGCAGTACACTCCCTTTATGAATGAGTTCATCAATGGTCTGGTGAACCGCATTCTGTTTCAGGAAGCGCACAACATGACCTATGACAACCCCCTTCGCATTTTCAAGGGTGTTGATATCCCCTATGGCACTGACGTGCAGGACAGCATTGCGAACCCCGCTGTTGCTACTCCCTACGACAGCTCTGCAATGAGTGACGTTCTGTCTCCTGCTTCTCCTGACGTTAAGACCGTGTACTACCGCCGCAACCGGCAGGACAAGTACAAGGTTACTGTCTATGATGCCGTTCTGGCTGGCGCTTTTACCAACGCCGATACCTTCAACAACTTCGTCTCGATGATTCTGAACACCTTGACCAGTGGTGACAACATCGATGAGTTCACGCTGATGAAGGGTGTCGTTGGTCAGGCTATCAACGATGGCAACATCAACAAAACCTCTTTGCCCGTTGGTGCTGACCACCGGGCCTTTGCTGAAACCCTTGTCACCGACCTGCGTGCAAAGTACCTTCAGTTCCAGTTCCCCTCTACCAAGTACAACTGCTATCAGAAGATGGCTAAAGCTAAGGGCATTGAAAATGCAACCCCCCTGACCACTTGGACTTCTCCTGACCGTATCAGCGTTCTGGTTCGTGCTGACGTGGCGGCCTTCACTGACGTTGAAGTTCTGGCTAAGGCGTTCAACATGAGCAAGGCTGATTTCCTTGGTCGTCAGGTGATGGTTGACAGCTTTGGTGATACCGGTGATGCCGCTAAGACGCTGGCAATCATCGCAGACAACACCTTCCTGCGCACCCACGACAACCGCTTCCAGATGGCCGAAACCCCGTACAATGCAAGCACTCTGAGCCGCACCTACTTCCTGCATCACTGGGAGACTATGGCTTGCAGTCCGTTTGCTAATGCATGGGCATTCACCGAAGAGTAATCTTCATAACGTAACTGCTCCATAATTTTCTCTCTTACGGTAGCTGGTTGAACTTTAGACCAGTGAGGGCGGGACAGGGGCAAGAGAGGTACAAATTATGTTTACACCAACAACTGCTTTAAGGCTACTCGACACTCCACTCGAGAGTGATTACAGAAACACGCTGTGGTTTCCTAACCGAGAAGCACAAACTGCCTACTTCTTAGGAAAGACGATTAAAACCTACGAGAACTTCCAGTACATTAAAAAGAATAACACTATTGTTGTGGATGGTGAAGTTGACTTGCTGTATAACTGCAACTACATCATGTACCAGAACAACAACTTTACCAATAAATGGTTCTATGCTTTCATTGATAGAATCGAGTGGGCAAGCAACAGTTCCGTCAGACTGTACGTCAGCACGGACGTTATCCAGACTTGGTTCTTTGATATCACATACTATGACAGCTATGTTGATAGATGCCACAGTGATACTGATGTTGCCGGAGATAATATCGTGCCTGAGGATTTCAGCGTTGGCAATCCGGGTGGCTATCAGGTGGCTGGTTCGACTGACCTTGCACCAGATGGCATTGCGCTGTTTGCCACTTCCACTTATGCAGGAGAATCCAGAACTGGTTCTGTGAACTCTGGCATTTACTCCGGTGGGCAGAACCTTGTTGACTTCCACATTGATAATCCCGGTGTCGGCTCTATTCTTGACAGCTACGTTAAGAACGGCACAGCAACAGCGGTTATCAAATTACAACAGTACCCTTACAAGCTCAAGAACGGCCCTATGACTGTTTCCTTCTCTAAGTATCCAAGTTCTATTTCTGGCTATACACCAAAAAACAATAAAATGCTCTCGTCTGCGTTCGTTACTTGTTTTATGAGCATGTACGGGCAGGAGACTGATTTCAACCCCGTGTTCATCACCGACAGCAAAGTTAATATTAAAGTTTCAGCTGACCAGACAAGCGGAACTATCAGTGCATTCGTTGAGAATTACAGCGATGGCTCTATTTCTACAATCTCTATGTTTGCTTCTATCCCGGAAAGTGGATGGAGCTACAACCAGTACAAGAACGATTACAATTTGCATAGCGGAAGTAATGCTATCTACGTTGAGCGACAAAAGAACGTTAGAGTAGGAAACAATGCACAGGCAGTTGTTGGCTCTCTAGGTTCTATCGCTGGTTTGGCTGGTAGCGTGATTGATACTGTCAATCCTGTAACAGCTGTTACTGGAAGAGTTAATCAGTCAATTCAAAATATGACTAGCAACGCAAGCAACGTAATTTCAAACGCCACAAAGGCGGCAATACAATTTTCTGGCATTGATGAAATTACCCAAGACCTTGCCACTATTTCTGAGAACTACAATGCACCTGCAACTGGTGGCATGAGCGCTTCTAATGGCTACATTGCTACTGGCAAAACAGTCTTTTCCTACGGGTATAAAGTTCTTCCCAGAGATATTGTTGAACGTTGTGACAAGTTCCTTACTGTATACGGCTACAAACAGAGCGAATACCGAGCAATCAACCTTCATGCAAGAGCAAGCTGGACTTACATCAAAACCAATGGCTTGAATGCCAGCGGTAACTTCCCAGACGATGACATGAACATTATCAAGCGTGCATTCAATAACGGAATATTCTTCTGGGTTTACACTGCAACATTCGGAAACTTCAGGCAAAACAATGCTATTGTGTAAGGCGGTGATTATATGGCAAACTCAGCGGCAGAAACGCTAAAAGAATTTAAGTCTGCGTCAACTGCAAGTAACGCTGTTTACGCCACCTTAAAAGTTCAGTATACCGGTTCTTGGATGGACGATATTCAGCAGATTTCAACGATGTGCGGTGTACCTGTCCAAACGCTATTACAGCTGAACCCTTGGCTGACTTCCAATAACTTTGTTGCCAATAACCACGACTACATTACAATCAAAGTGACTGCCGGTTCACCCGGAACTGGTGGCAGTGGTGCGCAAAATAACGTGACTGGTTTTTACAGCACCAATGAGTGGTTTCACCCGCTTGGCGTTGGGATGTGGTATTGCAGTCAAGCGTATAGTCAAAAACACTCTGCTATTGACCTTACTACTGGAACGCCAGGCCAGATTGCTGGAAAACCTATCTACGCTGTAAAAGCTGGCACAGTTGTACAAAGCTATTCTTCAGATTCATGGGGAAACACCGTTCTAATTCGTCACGATGATACAACGGATGATTCCGGCAATTGCTATTATACTCGTTATGCCCACATGGAAAAGATTGGCCCATCTACCGGAACTAAAGTTTCACAAGGTGACCAGCTTGGCACAGTAGGCAACACAGGAAAATCTACCGGATATCACCTTCACTTCCAGATTTACTTTACTTCTGCAAATCGTACAGACTACACTAACTTTGATGGCGGCAAAGTGAGCCACACTTTTAGTGTAAATCCTAACGATATCAAAGACTTCCCTGGAATACCTTATACAGAGCATCATTACAGCCAAGTCGAGATGCACAAAAGCCCTTACGTTACTGATGCTGATATCAAAGTAATACAGGGTGCGGCATCTGAGGACGGCACTGTTACTGAATCTCAGTTTAATGAAACTGTAAACGGCATCGCTGACAGAATCATTACAGCAAAAAACGTTGACCCTTCCAGCGAATTGGCAAAACTTATTAAAGACTACGTTAAAGCACAGTTGGACGGTATCAAAGCAAATGCCGCTGGCTATGCTACTGATATTCTCACTACTGGTGATTTCAGCGGAGTTCTTAACAAGTTCTGCTCTGACGTTGTAAACAACTCCATCTGGTACGTTGAGAACAAAATCAACAACCTACTTCAATATGCTATCTCCGTTGGACAGCAAGCCGCACAAAACGAAATTAACAAAGCAAAATCACAGCTAAAAGACTGGATTGTAGACGTTACTAAGATTGACCGAAACTCTGAACTAGGTGTACACACTCTGAATCTTCTTGATTCTTATGTTGACACTATTGTTGCAGACGGGTGGCAAGCTGTTACTACTGCACTAACAACAGGCGATGTTAAACTAGCTGCTGGTCAATTCTTGGAAGTCACCAAAAGACAATCAATCGACTATGTTTGTGAACTTGGTTCCCATGCACTAGCAAATGCAATTACTTCCTACATTGGTTCTCATTCACAAAGCACAGAGCTTAACCAGATTGCCGCAGACTTAGTGCCCGGCATCATCAACACTATGTGCCAGTCAATTGGCGGCGTTATGAAGGGCGATATATCTATTGAGCAAGCGGCTAAAAACGTTCTGGTTCAAGTCGTATCAACAGTCGCTACCACAGTTGTTCAAAAGTATCTTGTTCCAGTCGTATCTAACTGGGTTGTTACTGGCTTAACTAATCTTGCAGTAAATATCGCTGGGTCACAGATAGGCGGGCAAATTGGAGCGGCCATTGCTGGCCCTGTCGGCTATATTGTCGGCGCTCTTGCCAGTGCTGGCATTAGCTGGATGATTAACTCCATATTCAGTTAAGAGGTGATTCAAATGTACAATTACGATAACGAACTCGCAGACAAAGAAGCATCCCACGCCGCTTACGCTGACTACTACTATCGTCTTAAATCTCTGGCTTGCACAATGTTTAAGTGGGAAGGGCTACCTGACAGTGTAAATGAACGATATCTTGAATATTGCCTGTTCACCTACGGTAAAGCTGTTTTCTTCAACCATGCAACCCGTGGCTATATGTGCCTGAATGGTGCACTTCGTGGAATAAACTTTTACAATGAGCCTATGTATATCAGGCCTATCAGCCCTGTGGAAACGTTCCCCGAATACGATGTGAAGGACTGCGTGCTTATCAGAAACACTCCTGATATGTACCCGACTTTCCTTACTACTATTCGTTACACACGGGACTTGTACGATATCGACCAGACTATCAAAGTCAACATCGGCGCTCAGAAAACTCCTGTCCTGATTCTTACTGACACCAAGCAGAAACAGACCGCACAGGCTGTATATCAGAAATACGCTGGCAACACTCCTGTTATCTACGGTATGAAAGGCACGTTTGACCCGAACAGTTTCATGGTTCTTCGCACTGACGCACCGTTTGTGGCTGGACAGTTGCAGGATATAAAGATTACTAAGTACAACGAGTACCTGTCTTTCCTTGGTATCGGTATGGCTGATTTCAAAAGGGAACGCCGTGTTACTGACGAAGTTGAACAGTTCGACCAGCAAGCCAACGCATTGGCAAACATTGGGTTGTCTCAGCGTAAACATGCTTGTAAACTTATCAACGATATGTTCGACCTGAATGTTTCTGTTCATCTGGCAAATGAGCCTTATATCACTGACGGTAATAAATACAGTAAAAACGCCGCTACTATCTCCTATGTGCGTGCTCGTAGTGGAGATGATAATGGGGGTGAGGAATAATGGCAACGTATACCATTGAACTGGGCAAACTGCTTACTCTCGATGGGTTCGACATTGGCATGAAAGATTACCCACTACCATCTTTTCTCCATTCTGCTGGCGATATGCAAGCGTGGAGAGAAGCACTGAACCAGAAAATCATTAACCACTACTATTTCAACGAGATTTGCTGTCTGCCGCCTGATAGATTCAAGTTCTTCCTGAACAACACTCTTAACGAGAAAATGCCTTACTTCAATATGCTGTATGACGCTATGGCTGAAAAATGGAAGTTCTACACTGGCGGCACTCTCACTGAGGTTGTCAAAGCTGACGGTACTAGTTCAGATAACGGTACGAAAACTGGTACTGATGTACTTGCTAGGTCTGGTATTGATACCACTGTCAATAGCAGTACCCAAAACAATTCTCATAACGATTACACCCTCAATGTTAATTCTGACACTCCTGCTCAGATGCTCAACATCGAGAGTGATATCGCAAATAACACCTACGCTTCCTCTGCTAACAAAAATAAAAATAATGGCACTAACACAGGTAACAGTACCAGCACAGATACCACCACTTATAACAGCAAAGAAACAACAACACTCGATGAACACACCACAGCAGACAGACAGCACAATGACAACCGGAACAGAACCGTGTCTGGCTTGAATAACAAGTCTTACGCAGAACTGTTCAAAGAATACTCTGAATCTGTACGCAATCTGGATTTAGAGGTCATCGACAGTTTGAAAGATTGCTTCATGGGAATTTTGTAAAGGAGTAAAACTATGGTCAACTTCATTCAGTCTGCTGACAGCAAAATCAAAATCAATGAAGATGTTTCATACCTGCTTAACGATGCACTGCACGTCAATGCTGTGTTCACTGCTTCCGGTGTTATCGAAGCAAACAACCCCGTTCTGCGTGTGAACCTGCCAAATGTTGGCAAGCACGCTGAACTGACTTGGTACAACACCAGTTCCGACTATGCGGCCACCGCCGCCGCAACCGTCCAGAACACCACCAGTTCTGTGGATGGCCTGCACAACATCACCATTCAGCTGGGTACGGCTACTGTCGCATCTCAGGAGTATCACATCGAGGGATGGATTGCACTGCCCTGAGCGCCTTACTTCAGTTGGTTCACAACTACTTCCATCTGTAAAGGGGGTGTCACTATGCCGCTTACTACTCTTACTCCGTTGCCCTTCCTTCCTATTCCTGGTAAGTTTGACCTGAATACTTTCCTTCCGGGTTCTAGCGACTATGAGATTCTGGCACGAGTCGTGGAAACCTACAACAGTGCTGTGAAGCAGTTCAATGAAATTATCGAGTTTTATGGTGACTACGATACTAAGATTGAACAGCTGGAAACCGATTTTCAGAACAAACTGGATACCTTTGAAACTAAGGTAAACAACGAGAACGCCCAGTTCAAATCTGATATCACTACTCAGCAGAACAACTATCAGAAAAACATTGATGCCAAAATTGCACAGCTTAACACAACCGTGCAGGAGTGCTACAATGAAGTTCAGAAACTCATTAACGGTGAGTATATCGAAACTTATGTGCAGGCTCTTGCAACGTGGATTGACAACAACTTACAGGTAATGGTTTCCAAGATTGTTAAATACGTCTGGTTTGAAATCAGCGAGGACGGCTATTTCATTGCTTGGATTCCTGACACTTGGGACTTCATTGACTTCGACACAGAAATGAACCCTGATTCTGATGACTATGGCAAACTTGCTTTGCTGTGGGAACCTGAAGTTGTACAGTAACTTTGACGTGTGATAGGCACTCTTCAATCCTATCGGGAGGGTGAACCGGATGTTCTGGTTCAATGGGTGGACAGTTTATTATATGAAAGGGGTTTATAATATGGCTATTAAGAAGTATATCGGTGCTCGTTATGCTCCTCAGTTCATGGGCGCATGGGATAAAACCAGTGCATACGCCGCTTTGAGCGTAGTGTATACCAATGAACAGAGCTATGTCAGCCGCAAGAGTGTTCCTGCAAACACTGAAATTACCAATACTGAGTTCTGGATTAAGAGCGCAGACTGGAATGCCCAGGTGATGCAGTACAACCAGAACGTTGAGCAGTATCAGGCAAATGTGGAGCGGTATAACAAGAACGTGGAGACGTATACTCAGGCTGTTGACCAGTTCTATGCTGATACACTTCACAGCTATGATACCAAGGCCGATATGGTGGCTGACCACTCCCTAAAGCTGGGTGATACCCTGCTGACGTGTGGCGGTACGGCTATCGGTGACGGTGGCGGTTCATTCTATCAGGTAGTCCCAGAGACTTCTGCTAAGGCTGTGGCTCTGGAAAATGGGCTGTATGCTCTGCCGTTCGAGTTCCAGCCCTATGACTACAGTGAGTTTCAGGGTGAGGTTGACAGGGTGGTTCAGAGTTTCGGCACTAGTGTTGCTGAAATCAAGGCCGCAAGTCTTGGAACGTATAACAACGTTGCTCAGATGAAAGCTGACACCACGCTGAAAGCCAACACCACTGTTCTGACTACTGGCGAAGCTACTGTTGGCGACAACAAGGGCGGTTTCTACCGAGTGCAGGATACCAGTGACAGAACTGATGCTGTACCGCTGGACAACGGCAAGAAAGCTGTGCCCTTTGCTCTGGATGTGGGTGCGGTTGCCGGTACTGCACTGACGTTCAATGGCAGAAGCGATGCCGCCGCTGTGTGGAACGTGAAAGCTCCGGGTACGGTGACTATTCCTATGAGCGTCAGTGCTGGCGAAACTGCTACGGTATTTCTGGGGGTGCTGTATGGCAGTTCGCAGAGCAGTGTTGAAGCAAATCTGAATGTGAACAACACTGTTCAGCGAAAAATGACTTTCACTGACAGCGGTGATGCAACTCACGACAAGATTGTTGTGTATGCAATTACAGTGAAGCGCACTGACGGCTACTACTTTGGCAGTAGCACTGTAAGTAGCTGGACTACTGAGTACCAGTATGATACTGTCACTGTTACTCAGCTGATTGGTAAAGATGCTCCAACTGCGCCTGATAGCAGTAATCAAGTATTTCCTTATTCAAGTTGCAATATCACTCCAAGCACAGAAATCATTCTTAAAAAAGTCACGTTCAAAACAAAGGATAAAGTTTTGGGACGAACTGCCGATGATTCACTGTTCTTCATTAAAAAAGTAAATGAAGAAAATAATCTCTTCAACGTGCCAAATACAGTTGAAATCCCCGCTGACACAGTAAAGACCCTGGAGATGAATGTAACACTCCAAAAAGGAGTACAGTATCAGTTTACATTCACCCTGCCTATATCGTCCGTTACTAGTCCTTTTGGCAATATTTACATTTTTGCCCATTGGTCTAGCACAAAGGCACAAGCCGGAACATATGGAGAAGTCAATCTATCTTACTCAAATGCCGAT
>ENA-OPBO01001138-OPBO01001138.1-human-gut-metagenome-genome-assembly--contig:-NODE-1138-length-19651-cov-3.394621_pt1 | contig 19651 bp, 9 predicted proteins | sample MGYA00241071_ERZ501458 | MGnify/ENA primary metagenome ERZ501458 (study PRJEB25962, sample SAMEA2042509) | human gut metagenome | biome: human gut; feature: human-associated habitat; material: faeces... | reverse complement strand
CTAATTTTTGATAAACCGGAATTAAATCGGAAAATAACAAAGCGTTAACACCTTTATTCTGGTATTCCGGTTTCACGGCTACAAGCAGCAGATCGAGCATTTTTGCCCGTCGTTTCATGAACAGGGCTTTCAGAAGATAATACCAGCCAAAAGGTAATAGACGCCCATGTGATTTTTGCAGAGCTTCTGATAATGAAGGCATTGAGATACCTACTGCAATCAGTTTGTCATCGGCATCCGTGATAAGGGTTACCATGCGCAGGTCGACGATCGGCAGATACATTTTAACGTACTGGTTTATTTGGCGTTGCGACAGTGGGGAATAACCGTACAACGGACTGTAGGCTTCATTCATTAACTCAAAAATGGCCTGTCCATAGTCTGCGGCAATCTTTTTGGCGGAGGTATATTTCTTTATTTTGAGATTATATTTCCGTTGGATGAGATCGGAGATACGTTTATGCTTTTCCGGTATAGCGTCCGGTATGTAGATTTTATATTCTACCCAGTCAGCATCTTTTTCGTATCCCAACTTCTCCATGTGTTGGGGATAATAAGGATAGTTGTAGATTGTCGCCATGGTGCTGAGCTGGTCAAATCCTTCTATCAGCATACCTTCTGCATCGAAGTCGGTAAATCCCAATGGGCCTTGGATGTCTGTCATGCCTTTGGCTTTGCCCCATTCTTCTACGGTTTTCAGCAATGCAGAAGATACTTCTATGTCATCGATGAAATCTATCCAGCCGAAACGTACATCTTTTTTATTCCATTTCTCATTGGCTTTATGGTTGATAATGGCTGCTACACGGCCTACCAGTTCATCTTTTTTATAAGCCAGAAAGTATTCGGCCTCACAAAATTCAAACGCAGCGTTTTTCTTTTTGTTGAACGTATTAAGCATATCGTCATAAAGATCGGGAACGGAATAAGGGTTACCCTTATACATCTTGAAATTGAAACGAATAAACTTCTTTAGTTCTTTTCTTCCAGATACTTTTTTGATTGTAATAGCCATAATTTGTATTTATTTGAGTTTGCAAAGATACGTGATAATCTTTAAATTACAACGGGGAAGTGGCAAAAACTACTGTAATCGCCATTCCCCGTTTTGTGTAAATACAAAGTGGTATCTTTTATGATTTGAAAGGTATGTATAATGTTGTATTTATGATAATGAAAGTATCAGTAGCTGTGCCGTAAGCACGCGCAGAAACATGGCCAACGGATATACGGTAGCATAGCCTACGGCGGGAGCGTCGCAAGAAGTCAGGTCATTCGAGTAGGCAAGAGCGGGTGGATTGGTATTGGCTCCGGACAATACTCCGATGAGTGTATAGTAGTTCAATTTACAGCCATAACGTCCGATAAGCCCCGTTATTAATAATGGGATAACAGTGATGATGGCCCCATAACCGATCCAAACATAACCTCCTTCGTTCACAACAGTTTCTATGAATCCCTTACCGGCTCCTAATCCTACACAGGCAAGAAAGAGTGAAATGCCTATTTCTCTAACCATCAGATTGGCACTCATGGTGGTATAAGTAATCATTTTGTATTGTGGGCCGAAACGGCTGATAAGGATCGATACGATGAGCGGGCCTCCCGCAAGTCCCAGCTTGACCGGTTGAGGAATGCCCGGAAACATAAATGGAATACTTCCTAAGATACATCCCAAAGCGATACCTATAAATATCGGAATAAGATTGGGATGGTTCAGTCGTTTCATTGAGTTTCCCAAGACCTTCTCGGCATGTCCTACAGCCAGTTCGCTACCGACTACTGTTACACGGTCGCCCATCTGCAATTGCAGGCTCGGAGCGGCTACAAGGTCTACTCCCGAACGATTGATGCGGGTGATATTTGCGCCGAAATTATTTCGTATTTTCAGTTGCGACAGCGTTTTTCCATTCAGTTCGGGTTTGGTAATCAGGATACGTCTTGAAATCAGATTCTTACTAACCTGTTCCCATTCTACCTCCACTTGTTTACCGAAGAAGACCGTGATAGCCTCAATATCTATCGGATTGGAGATAATTAAAATCTCATCATCCAAATGCAGGATAGTACCCGAGTTAACCAATTCCGTCTCTTTGTTTCCTTCATGATAACGTATACGCGAAATAACAAAATTCCGGTTTACCAACGGGCGTATATCTTTAATTGCCTTTCCGTTTATCGCCTCATTTTTTATAACTAAGGTGACGGGACGTACAGTCAGTTCTTGTAAGTGTCCTAATCCTTTTTCCGCATCGGCCTCTTCTTTGGTCGTATTGATATTTAAAATATACTTCAAGGCAAGTAATGAAAGGATAGCACCCACCACTCCGAGTGGATAGGCTACGGCGTATCCCATTGCTATCTCAGGCGCATCGATACCGTTCAGGTCACTGTTGGCCTGTTGGGCAGCACCCAATCCCGGGGTATTGGTGACGGCACCGGAAAGAATTCCGACCATTGTTGTGATGGGAACGCCTGTGGCGAAGTGTAGGATGATGGTAATAACAACACTCAGAAAGATAGTTGTCATGGCGAGCATGTTCAGTGTAAATCCTCCCTTTTTAAAAGCGGAAAAGAAACCAGGCCCTACCTGTAAACCGATGGAGTAGACAAATAATATCAATCCGAATTCCTTTAGGAAGTGTAGCAGATGTTCGTCTAAGCTCAGGTTGAAATGCCCGAATACGATACCGACGAAAAGTATCCATGTGACACCCAATGAAATTCCGGCTATCTTTATTTTAGCCAGTATGATACCGAAGGCTATAACCAACGATAAAATAAGTACGGAGTGTGCCACTCCACCACCCCAAAGATTGGGGTATCCTTCGAAAAGGTTTCTGAGAAGTTCCATAATATAATAAATTTGTCTTTAATGTATCAACCACAGAACCTCGATTAATTGTATCACAACATAGACATACCCATATTTACAGGTATCTCTTTCGCAGGTTCTTTCATTGGATTCATCTTCTTTCACACTGCTTTCCTAATCCCACGAGTAAAAACAGCCTTTGATGAATGGCAGGTCTTCTGACTGACTCCTTATCTTGAAGCCTTCCCGGTTCTATAAAAAGAACCAGTGGCAAAGGTCTGTTTTCAAGATATTAGCAGAGTTTCACAGCAGCGGGACTGTCCGGGATTTTCACCCGATTCCCTTTTAATCCGAATAGTCGAAATGTCTATCCGCAACCAATTCGGGGCAAAGATAGTCGATTTTATAATTCAATGGGGAAGAAACGAAGAAAAAAGATACGGCTGAATATTTTTTCCTTTTCAAGTTGAATTCTTGATTTAATTTCTAACTTTGTCAGCAATATCGGTTTCTGAAGTAGCTTCAATGCGAACCGGAATTAAAAGGGAATCCTGTGAAAATCAGGGACTATCCCCGTAGCTGTAAGTTTTATCTCTTGCATTTGAAAGAGAAATGTTACAACAATCTTTGCCACTGGTTATTTTTATAGAATCGGGAAGGCGTTGTAATAAAAACAAGTCAGAAGACCTGCCGGTTTCATTACCTCATTCAAGGCTTTCGGGTGAAAGGCGATGGAGTGGATTCTACCGATTTCATTTTATTACTGACCTCCGTGAATTGTCGTATTTGAATAGCTTTATGATGAATTTATTTGTTAAATCTTAATTTATAAGTATGATTAGTTCGGAGATATTCATTATCAAAAGAGATGGGAAAAGAGAAGTGTTTTCTCTTGATAAGATTAAAAATGCGATTGCCAAAGCTTTTTTGTCAGTAGGGAGTTTTGCTACACAGGATGTCATTACCAATGTATTGAGCCGTGTCAGTGTCAGTGATGGAACCAGTGTGGAAGAAATCCAGAATCAGGTGGAAGTAGCTCTGATGGCAGAGCATTATTACAGTGTTGCAAAAGCATATATGCTGTATCGTCAGAAGCATTTGGAAGACCGTGAAGTCAGAGACAAGCTTAGATTCTTGCTTGATTATTGTGACGCTTCCAATCCTGCTACCGGCAGTAAATATGATGCAAATGCAAATGTGGAGAACAAGAACATCGCTACTTTGATAGGTGAATTGCCAAAATCGAATTTTATTCGTCTGAACCGCCGGTTATTGACGGATCGTTTGAAAGATTTGTATGGTAAAGAAGTCTCCGACCGCTATCTTGAACTTTTGAATCATCATTTTATTTATAAGAATGATGAGACTAATCTCGCCAATTACTGTGCAAGTATCACCATGTATCCCTGGTTGATAAACGGCACTGTGGGTGTGGGAGGCAATTCGACGGCTCCGACTAATCTGAAATCTTTCTGTGGAGGATTTGTCAACATGGTATTCATTGTATCCAGTATGCTGAGCGGTGCATGTGCTACTCCGGAGTTTTTAATGTACATGAATTATTTTGTAGGCTTGGAGTATGGACAGGATTATTATAAACACGCTGACAAGGTTGTTGATTTGTCTGCTAAGCAAAGAACGATCGATAAGATTATAACGGATTGTTTTGAACAGATAGTGTATTCTATTAATCAGCCTACGGGTGCACGGAATTTTCAGGCGGTATTTTGGAATGTAGCCTATTATGACAAGTACTATTTCAATAGTCTTTTCGAGCATTTTGTTTTTCCCGATGGAAGTAAACCCGATTGGGATTCTTTGAGTTGGTTGCAAAAGCGCTTTATGAGGTGGTTTAATAAGGAACGCACACGGACCGTTTTGACGTTTCCTGTCGAAACAATGGCATTGCTGACCAAAGATGGCGACGTATTAGATAAAGAATATGGAGATTTCACTGCCGAAATGTATGCCGGAGGGCACTCTTTCTTTACCTATATGAGTGATAATGCCGATTCCCTAAGTAGCTGTTGCCGTTTGCGTAATGAAATACAAGATAATGGCTTCAGTTATACGTTAGGTGCCGGCGGGGTTTCTACCGGTTCGAAGAGTGTATTGACTATTAATCTGAATCGTTGTATCCAGCATGCAGTGAAGTCGGGTATGCTTTATCCTTTCTTTTTGGAAGAGGTCGTCGATTTGGTTCACAAAGTACAACTGGCTTACAATGAGAATCTGAAACAGTTGCAGGCAAAAGGTATGTTACCTTTGTTTGATGCCGGTTATATCAATATGAGTCGTCAATATTTGACTATCGGTGTCAACGGTTTGGTTGAAGCAGCTCAGTTTATGGGAATCGAAATCAATGATAATCCCAAATATGAAGCATTTGTGCAGGAGATTTTGGGTATGATAGAAAAATATAATAAGAAGTATCGTACAAAGGAAGTGCTGTTTAACTGTGAAATGATCCCTGCCGAAAATGTAGGCGTGAAGCATGCCAAGTGGGATAAGGAGGCCGGTTTCCAAACTTTTCGTGAATGCTATAACAGTTATTTCTATATCGTGGAAGATGAGTCATTGAATATTGTCGACAGGTTTCGTCTTCACGGGCATCGCTATATCGAGCATCTTACCGGTGGCTCTGCTTTACATATGAATTTGGAGGAGCATCTTAGCAAAGAACAATATCGGCAATTGTTACGGGTAGCTGCTATAGAAGGTTGTAATTACTTCACATTCAATATTCCGAATACTATTTGCAATAAGTGTAAGCATATCGATAAGAGATATCTGCACGAATGTCCTGAATGTCATAGCGAGGACGTAGATTATCTGACTCGTGTTATCGGTTACATGAAACGTGTCAGCAATTTTTCACAAGCCCGGCAGAAGGAGGCTGCTCAAAGATATTATGCTCCGGTACGCTGATTATGATATTGTTTTTCAAGAGATACCGGGTGAGGTTACTTTGGCTATCAATCTTTCTAATTGTCCGAACAGGTGTAAGGGGTGTCATAGTCCTTATCTGATGGATGACATAGGTGAATTCCTAACTGAAGAAAGTCTTTCATGGCTTTTGCAGAAATATGGTAAAGCTGTGACTTGTGTCTGTTTTATGGGTGGGGATGCTTATCCGTTAGAAGTAGAGCGATTGGCACAGTTTCTCTGTTGCCGTCAGTCCATAGCTCCGGTGAAAGTGGGTTGGTATTCCGGAAAGTCGGAGTTACCTACCGACTTTAATATGAGTTATTTCGAATATATAAAGTTGGGACCTTACGTGGAAGCGTTGGGTGGATTGAAATCTGCAAAAACAAATCAGCGTTTGTATCGTATTGTCAATGGGAAAATGGAGGATATTACTTATCGGTTTTTGTCAAATCAATTGTTTGTTTGAAGGGATTTCCATGATCACTTTTTATATTCTATGATAGGAATACCTGGATATTTTCATGTATGAAAAAATCACCCTTACTACAATTGAACTGCACCCCAAAAGTTGGACATAAAACTTTAGGAGTGCAGTTTAAACATGGTTAGAGTGAGGGTGATCTCATAATTATTAAGACTTTTTGAACTGCTATTTATCTAAATAATTTTTTGATAATCAGTAGTGTCCTTTGAAATATGCTTTTAAAGGGAAATGGCTGCTGGGGGTACATTCTACGATTAATATTGGATCTGTTTCATCTTCTGGAATTGTTAATGAAATTACATTAGTATTACCTGTGCCATTTTTGTAGCCCCAAATTGAAAGTACGCCACCTGGATATACATCTATTTCTGATGTGCGTTCAATGAAATTCTGCCCTGCCAGCAACAGTATGCCCTGATCATAATCCGTGCACAATAGTTTTCCATCTAATGCTATACTCACCATTCCATCCCAACCAGGATTAGAAACTTGGATTTTCATGTCTTTAATGACTCTGTTTTCCGAAGTAAGGTTTTGCTTCCCATTTTCGTTTAATTGCGCCCATACATTAGATGTACATAAAAAGACGAAAAGTAATAACACAATTTTTGTAATTTTCATAAACGTAAAATTTAAAGGATAATATAATGATTTTTGTATTAAAATATTTAAAGACCTAATGGTACTAATTAGCAGTCTATTGAATTTTAGATCGACTAATGGAAAGTAATTCGATTACTATATATTAAGAAATAATGTGTTTAGAAGGAAAGAGCCCAGTATTATACCAGGCTCTTATGCAAGTTATAAATATTAACTTGTCCAATTTGTTAGAAACGTTTTAGTTTCTTTTGGTTATAATATATACTTTATACCTATTTCTAACAGATCATTTCTTAAGAACTTTTATTGTACGAACCTCTTTGCCGTCTTTTATTACTTTCACTAAGTAAATGCCATTAGTTCCAAGGGTAATACGCATATTTTGACCGGCATAAAGAGTTTCTGTTTTTTGAGCAGCAAGCATACCGGATACTGTGTATACAGAAACTTGGTAGTTACCGTCTTCTGCAAATTCTACAAAGAGAATGTCTTCTACAGTATAAGTACGTAATTCTCCAGTTGCGTTTGTATCTTCAATACCTACAGGATCATAGATTGTGAATACAGGGTATTCTTTAGAATCTGAGCCTAATGTATTTGCGAGTGTTAAAGTAACAGTACGGTCATCAGGTTTAGCATAGGACAGTTTTGCGCTACCAGCAGTGGCATTGCCAGTAGCTTCACTGATTACGGCACGTTTGGCAGTCCATGTAGGCAGTGTCTCAATTTTATAAGCAGATCCGGCAATGAACGGAGTACCGGAGATATAAAGGGGGTGTTGAGGGGTTTGAGTTCCAGAACCTTCATTTACTCCTGCTACAATTTTGAAAGCACAAGCTTGTGCTTCTGTCTTAGTGCCTTTAGCTGTAAAATAATGACTGTCATTAGCATCTGTATCAAAATCCCAGTAAGCTAATATATTAGTTGGAAGATTATTTGCATCAAGACCTGCCTTTGATGTCTGTACATCTGCTTCGGTCATAGCTCCATCCCAAATTTGCAACTCATCTATTATACCATTGTTGAAAGTAGCTCCTTCACCACGACCTCCACCGAAACCAAACCAGTAGTCAGACGGGAGGGCAAAGCGTATAGAACACCAATCTTCTGTTGTTCCGCTTGTACGGCCAAATATCCATGTTGATTTCTGAAGAGTGCCGTTAACATAGAATTTAGAACGGAACTGACCATTTTCGTTGTATTCAAATACCAATGCAACGTGATTCCAGGAATTAGGTACAATAACAGTTTCCGGGAAAGTGTATTTAAGTTCATCAGAACCACCTGCAGTAGCACTACGGAATGTATAAGAATCTAATTTACCTTTAGAATCAACATTAGACCAGAACCAACCCCAGTTATTTACAGGCCAAGTACTGGCACGATTTTCAATACTGAAGAATGCCGTACTACCGGGCAATGAATTAAATAGTATCCATGTAGAAACAGAGAATGATTTATAAGAAGCAATGTCTAAAGGTGCGACTTTACCACCTACCCAGCCTTCGTCTATTTCAACACCGCGTGATGCAGCGCCATCTGCTTCTCTACCTGTATAGCCTAAAGTCAACTCTTTTCCTATTTCAATTTTAATAGGTGATGCTCCCTCTTGCACTGTTTCTCCGTCGATTGTCAAAGTCTTGATTTGGGGCAAAGCGCCTGATCCCCAACTTGTAATCTGTACATAAGAATTGAAGCGGCGAGTAGTATCGGATTCAGTAATTTCGAGATCATAAGCACCAACCTCTTTGATACCTTCCGTTACAGAGAATTTTACAGTATTGTTCGCCTCTTTAACTACTTCACCCTCGGCATTGTAAAGTTTCCAACCAGCCGGATTGTGACGCGGATCTACGTAAGAAATTTCAAAATCTTCTTCCGGTTTAATTGTTGTCTTATCAATCTGGACATCATTAATAGTAAAATAATCACCAAAACCATCTATGTAATTGCTCCATTTAATATCAGAATCAGAGTTGGTATCCACTGAAACTGCAGCAACACCAAGACGTATCCGTTGTGCTTTATCTGCATCAACAGGAATAGAATAGTACATACCTGCCCAAGAAGTAGTGATACCCATAAATATAGGATCTCCACCTTCTTGTTGTGCATAAAGTTTAAACATGGAAGCGTTCACATCAAGATTGTAAACAGGAGTTCCTGCTTCCTTATTATTAGGCATATTAAAAATTACCTTGGCATCAACACCTTTATAATGATTACCAAGAGTTTTTGCTACAGTAATTTCAGGAGCTGAAGGAGTAGAAGTCGTACCACGGGTAATAGAAAATTCTCCAAGATAAAGATCAAGATCTTGGGTATTCATAAAGTGCAGACCAATCATTGCAATCTCTTTATTGCTAAGTGTGGTGAGAAGCCCGCTGACTTTGAACGTTTTTTCAATCCAAACCTCATCATCTGCGACTTCTGAAGTTGTTACTACTTTAAGGTTGCTCTCACGCAAAATTACTGTTTCATTACCTTTGGCAGACAAAATAAGATTTATATCAGACTTACCTTTCACTAATTTATAACGAACTGTAATCACATCATTCGTTTTCAAAGCGAAATCTGTTTTGAAAAGATGTAAATATTCATCAGCTGTCGTGCCGAAAATACGAAGACAAGAACCGCCTACATAAGCATCATCCCACGTAAATTGAGCATCTAACCCATTAGTCAATACATCAGTTGCTTTTTTACCCATGAACGAGGAAGCAAACCAATAACGCCATGTAGGAAGATAATCTTGTACACCTATATTATACCATTCGTTGTTATTTTGACGTTTACCTTTCCAATTGAAAAAACGGCCGTTACCTAAATTAAAGAATGTTATAAAGGGCTCTTCGGAAAGATCCCAGCTCAAAGAACTGCGTGCGGACATATATGCTGACATACCAAACCACTTTTCATCAGGGAAATGACTACCGGCATTATAGATATCGATTGATTTTGCCGGGTTACGATTTCCGTTAGTAAAGAACATTTCGAGAACATTCTGATAGGTTGTCTGTTTGGCTATATCCGAACTGCCCTGTTTTGCGCGTCCGGCCCAAAGCATATTACGTTCATGTGCACCCCACAAGCCGATAGACATCGGATAATCAGCAAGGGTAGTCCATGTGGAAGGATCTCCTCCTTGCATATTAAAACCAGCATAAATATCCAATGGATTACGCCCGGGAGCAACATTCTGGAGATTAGAGAGAGAATTTAACACATTTGAACGATGCCAGTTGTAATTAAAGAAGAGTGAGGTACGTATATGCTCGCCGTTTCCGAATGTTTCTTTATTATGGCTACCAATACCACCATCAAAGGAGATACCACCGTTATCGTTTGTTCCGTCATACCAGAAGTTTTCTGCCAAATTATTTCCCTGTTCAACAAGATATTTATGAATAAATTCATGTTGAGTGCGAAGAGCGGGCAGATCAGCGCTCATGCCGTAAAACTCAGCATTATAACCTAAGCCGTCTACTCCATGATAATGAAGGAATTTAGCCAATTTTTCATTGTCAAGAGCTACTTGTTCATGCAAAGCTTGTCCCCAAGCTCCATCATTAGCGTTAATACTTGCATTAGGAATGGAAGCAACACCAGACACCCCTACACCATTTTTATGGGCAACATCTGCAAAACCGCCGGGAACCCAACCATGTGGTGAAGTCCAGTCCCCATAATGGGTTACATAAGACCATGTACTAAATACTTCGCCATCGAACACGCCATTAGGACGTGCATTCGGGCTACCTCCTGCAGCATTACCTACGGGAACCCAAAAAACAAGTTTTTTGTCATTTGCCTCATTTAATGTCTCATTAATTTGAGTTGCAGCATTACGGAAACGCTCTTTTGGTTTCACACGAGAGATGTAAAAATTCTCATCTTCAAACAAAGGAGTACCTGGGGTCCATTCAGTCACATAACCGGGCAGACCTCCACTATTAGGCCATACCATGTAGTCTTCTTTCAATTCTTGTGCATTAGCAGAAAGAGAAAGAACTGCAATTCCGGAAAGTAAAAGTAAATTTCTTTTCATGGAATGTGTTTTTAAAGTTAAAAAATTAATTTATATAATTCACAAATTGTTTGTTAGTGATTAACATCTTATGAGACAAGAAGCTTGAAGCTGAAAGCTTCAAACTCCTTGTCGATATTTTATTGAAGCCCCACTACGTTATCTGCTTTAAGCGTAAACGTTTTGTCACTGGTTACTGAAACCATAAGATCAAACGAGATCAACACATTACCATCGTTATCAGAAGCAAGAGTCACATATCCTGAGGTTACAGGTGCCTCTGCTTCATCAATATTTACACTTGCCGGATAGCTACTGACCTGATAGGTACCGTCATAGCTACCACCGGAATATGCACCAGTTAATGTAATGGTAAGTTTTTGTCCAGATATTAGAGCGACATACACTAGAAGGTCCCTTTCGTTTTCGGCAGGTATTACAATAGTATTATCATAGTCTGTATTAGAGGAAGTATACGTCTGATCCCCCGGTAAATCAATTACCTTAACAGAAACGTCATCGGAACGAACATTGGCCACTTCTGCTATAATTGTGGCTGTTCCTGATGTTACAGCAGTAATTATACCTTTGGTATTATCTTTGTCTACTTGTGCAGCTTTCAGTATGGATGTATCAGATGATATCCATTTTACCTCATAAGGATTCGGACCGTCTGAAGTTGTCCTTGCATCGACTCCCCACTGAACAGATTGGCCGGCAAACAAAACACGTTGATTTCCTTTTTCCCACAACACACTTTTTATACCTTCGGTAATTGTTACCGGTACTTCAAGTTGTTTGCCATTAGATGTCAATATAAGTTTGGTTTCACCAATTTCCAAACCTTTAAGAATTATCAGATTACCATCATATTCACCAACTTCTATAATATTGGGATTTTCTGCTACAACTACCGGTTTGTGGTAAGCATAAGAGGCGATTGGTTCAACTCCCGTTGTGAACATGATAAAATCACCTACAGGCATCTTTATAGACTCATGACTCACTGTTATTTTGTCTACAGGATAACGGTTCTTATAATCCTGAACACTGAAAGTTGCCACAAGAACAGTATCCGAAGTAATACAATGAAATTCCGCCTCTCCTTCTTCAATACCCGCACGTACAGTTAATACGGCATCAAATCCTTGATTCTCTACAAACTCCTCATATTTTTCAGAAATGACGACTGCGCTACCGGATATTGCTTCCCAATGATATGAACTATAAGCTGCTTCAATGTCTTCAAGAGCACCGCTCTCTGTATTGATAGCAACACGTATAGTCATTTCTGAGTTTATGTCCATACTTGATTCATTTGTATAAGCAAACCATTGCGGCAAAACACTTCTATCTGGTCTGGTACCTAAATACGGCATCTCGGCAAATTTTTCACCATAGAAAGTAGCCAGAAGTTTCGGTGCCGATACTACAGTACAACTTGCAGTTTTGGCAGAGGACCCATCACCTATGGAAACAGTTATCTTTCCTTCTCCAGCGGCGCGTGGCGCAGAATAGTGTACAGCTACCAACCCTTTATCTTTATATACAGTCATCGGAATTCTAAATGGTTCAAGTCCTTCAATTGTATACTGAGGCTCAAAATCCTCAAGGAGTTCTTTAGGAGAAACAGCAAATAATACAGAATCATGGGTGATGTTATAACTATGTTTAGAAGAAATTATAGCCCCACTTTCGTCTATAGGAGTAATACCTTCCGGAAGATTTGTTGTGACGGTAACATTAGTCAGGGCATACTTACCATTCACAAGCTCTGCCTTTAGTTTTGTCTCTTTTCCTTGTGCACCTGTTACACAGACAATCGCCGTATCGCCCAACACCTTTGCCACATCTTCGTCCAATACCGTCCAAGTAATAGGTGTTTCTATACGATTACCACTCAAATTAGTAACTACAGCCGAGATTTTTATTGTATCGCCCACTCTCAAAGTGATATCCATAGGATTAAGGGTAATATATACCTCAGACGCACCATCTAGCGTTTCATCTTCATTACATCCGACAAAAACACCCATACATAAGATGGCTATCAAAAAGAATATTATGTTTCTATATAGTTTCATCTTAAAAAATTATTAAAAGTTTACCGGAATTACCAAATTATATTTATTATCTGGACTTTTTTCACCACGCTGTTCGGTAGGTACATCCCAAAATACTCGCGTACTACCCTGATTGGGTGCTCCAAGAGCCTCTTCAAGTGAAGCTATCTCAAGCGTATTATTGGTTGTTTTTACCAAAGGTATTCGGCGAAGCTGAAGTTCCAAATCAACATCTTCCATGTCACCGTTAAGATAAACAGGGAATAAACGCGGATACCCTGTACGGCGGAATGTAGTCCATGCTTCCCCGCTCATCGGGAAATTAGCGATGTACTTTTGAGTGATAATTTTTTCCAGTTTCAACTCATCAGTATCTGCTTCATTCCACTTCACATCCACTTTTACACGACCTTTGATGTTATGAATTCCGTTAAACGGATCTGTATAGTCTACATCTTTCACCTCTGTCCGGTTGATATATTCGTCAATTATACTTTGATCAGTAATCCCATTTTCCTCAAAAGCCAAACGAATGCCGGATTCATAAAAGTCTTTGGCAGTTCCGCCCATCGACCAACCTCTAAGAGCACCTTCAGCACGGAGGAATAAGCACTCGACACGTTTTAAGAAAGGCTGATGCATGAATTTATATTTATCGGTTAATACCGCAAAAGGACCATACCCACTTTTTCTATCTGAAGTATTTATCTTCCTCATATCAATACCAGCACGCATACCGTATACATCAATCGGGGCCACAATACCAGAATTTTTATCTTTAATAGGACTGGGGTTTGAATCAAACCATTCTGTCAGCAATGGATTCTCAAAATGCTTAAGGATGTTTTCCAATGATGCATTCAAGCGGAGATCATTCCAAGTATTACAAATTTTCCACAAACAGCACACAGTCTCACCGGCTGGGTAGTAAGCTATATCTTTATCGTCATGTTCGGTAAGCACACCTATCTCATCAGCCACAGCTTCTTCGGCTTTTTGTTGAGCCTTGCCTGCGTCATATTTCACTATATTCATTGCCATACGAAGTTTGATGCTATTAGCAAACTTCACCCAACGCCGCCAATCGCCATAAGAAATGTTCTTACCATTGCTATCCTCTATTTTCTCTAATTCTGTTTGCGAAGGCTTCCGCTCTTTTAGGATAACAATAGCTTCATCCAAATCATTAAAAATCTTGTCATAAATATCAGCCCCTTTCTCATAAGCCAACGGCGGAATGCGTTTTACATTACGCCAATCTGTGAAAGGAGCAGCACCATAGAAGTCAACAATTTCATGACCGGCATATGCTTGGATAATCAGAGCTACAGCACGCCATTCGGGCTTTCCAAGCTCTGTAGCATGTAAAATAGCATTCACCGATTGTGTGAAAATTTGATTGCTATTTGCACCACCCAAATAGTCATTAGGATACGTATATAAAGTAGGTAACGGCCCTCCAAATGTAAAAGTACCTTTTGAAGTAGTCCAATACCCGGAATAGTTATCAATATTATTAGCACGACCATATTGATAGTCATGAGGTTCCCAATTACCACCCGGTTCATGCGAATAATTAATCATAAAAGGGATAGCACCACGAAGTTCTTTTTCAAGAACCGTAATGTCAGTAGCTCCTGCACCTTCCTCATTGGTATTATCCATCTCTTCCTGTCTGCCTATCATCCATGGGTATTCTTCCGGAAACTGATCACCGCAACTGATAAATATACCCGTTGACAATAAAGACCCGGCAATGAGAGCAATCGAACATATTATTTTCTTCATTTTCATAATTTATTAAGGAGATATGCTTTATTTTAAAAGTTAAATTTTAGAGTCAATGCATAACTACGTGTAGTAGGCAATGAATAGCAGTCGATGCCGGAAAAACCGTTAGCAGCCGATACAGAAATATCCGGATCTACCGGTGAATCTTTATAGATAAAGAATGCATTCTTTACAGAAAACTGTGCTGTCAATCCTCGATTCTTACCAAATAAGTTATTGAAATTATAACTCAAGGAAATATCACGTACACGGAGATTGGTAGCGTTATAAACATAATCCTCCATCGGGGAAGCACCAATGGTCATGTAATAATTCTCAACGGAGACTTTGTTTCCGGAACCATCAGGAAGCTCTTTAAGAATATATTCTTTACCGTTTTGTGTAACGCGTTCACCATTTAAACGTTCTTGAGCCGAACGTTCTGAAAGGCCAAACAAATCAAGATCTGGTTCTGTTAAAGACATTACCTTACCACCTACACGTCCATCAATAAGAAAATATAAAGTAAGATTCTTCCAAGAAAGGGTGTTATTCCATCCGAGAGTGACAGGGGAAGCCGTATTGCCTACATAAGTTTTATACTCACCGGATTCCATTTGAGGCACAGCAGTTTCATAATCGTCAGCTCCACTGATTTTTATGTGTCCATTTTCATCACGGACAAAGGAATTAACATAAATATCTCCATAGCGACCTCCTTCGATATATTTAACTTTAAACGCATTGGTTCCCATTTCTACAATGTAAGGTGTCCCGCTTTCTGTTTTATAAGTTTCTAAGATTCGATTGTCGTTCCAAGCAATATTAAATCCCGTTTGCCAACGCCAATCACGACCAATATTCCAGCGATATGCCGCAGAAAACTCAAGGCCATAATTACGGATCTTACCTGTATTTACAGGCTTAGATTCCCCATTGGCTGTAGTGACATTAAGGAACTGATTACGAAGAACAGAATTATAATATGTAAGATCGAAATTAAATTTATTATCGAACATCCATACATCAACACCTGTTTCAAATGAAGTTGTAGTCTCCGGTTTCGGATCATCAAATAATGGTGGACGAGTATTTACAGTACCATTACTGAAATCATAACTTTGCCGAGCAAAAAGAGTATTAGGAATCGGATTACCTACCACAGACCAACTGCCACGCCACTTCAATTGATTGAGCCAATCTAATTTCGGTAAAAACTTATCAATAAGTATATTGATACCAGCTGAATAGTAATCAAAAGAACTGTATCCACTCCCTTGAGTAAATTGTTGAAATGATTGTGACCAATCTACGCGATAACTACCGTCAAGGTATACCCTATCGAACAACCCGATAGAAGCTGTTGCGAAAAGAGCAGTACTCCAGTCGGAATAGTTCCAACTATCATAGGCAGATGTTGCACTACCATTGGGATTAGTGGGACGACTTTTCTTGCTGTTTTGAGGAACGAATGCATTAGGTAAACCACAAGTATCAATATTGGTAGTAATGGATGTATTGCGACTATAGTGTCGAGTAAAACTGGTACCCACTGCCGCATTGATATCAATTTTATCATCAAAGCGGTCATTGTAAGAAACCATATGGTCGTTATAAATGTCACTTGTACGTGAGTCACTGGAATAATACTTGCCACCTACATAATCAAAACCTGTACGATTCATTCCGGCATATTCTTCATTTAGATTATTTTGAAGTACATAGTCGATACTGAGACGTGTCTGATATTTGATGTTTTTCCAGATTTTGGCCTCCAAAGTGATGTTACCCATCAAGCGATCGCGTTTCAACACATCGTTATACATATTAGCCACCCAATATGGATTATTTAGATATTGGTCGTACCAATACCACGTTTGTACTGGCTGTCCGACTAATTTGGGATTTCCTTTTGTCGGATTACTAACAATATCGTCTGCCATCGTACCGGCATGTTGATAATTATGTTTAAAATAGCGCATGTCAATATCTGCCGGAGTACGATATAGTGGATAAAGAGTGCTCAAAGCCTTTCCAACTACTGGAGCATTGTTTGTTTTTTGATGTATCCAATTAAGACTTGTACTGATATTAACGCGTTTGTCAAACAAAGAGAATATTTCCTTGAACATCACATTATTACGTCGGAAATCGTTATTGGGAATCTGTCCGGTTTGATATGTGTTATTGTAAGAGAAATACGTACGGGAATTTTCTGTACCGCCGCTAAGTGTTATACCGTTATTAAGTGTAACACCTAAATTAAAAAAATCTTTTACTGCATTACGAGCAGAACTCATCAGATAAGGTGCAGATGCCAGCTCATCTGCCGAACGTGTACCGATTTCAGGTCCCCATGCCGACCATTGATTATTGTCGCTAAGACCAAAAGTTTGCTGGGTTTGAGGATACATTGCCATTGTTTCAACAGAAGTACTGCTGGAAATATCCACTTTAACAGTGCCGGAAACACCCGATTTCGTTGTAATAACAATTACACCATTATTGGCAGCGCTACCATAAAGCGCAGCAGCATTCGGCCCTTTAAGAATGGTCATGTTTTCAATATCTTCAGGGTTAATAGTAGATAGAAGGTCATCTCCACTACGTCCACCACCATAAGCGATACCGTCGGTTACTTGACTTCCCATACCGTCTTGCATAGGTACACCGTCAATTACAATTAACGGTTGATTGGTTCCGAGAATAGAGGTGGAACCGCGAAGCACTATTTTAGAAGCTCCACCGCCCGCACCGGTATTGTTAGGAGTAATGGTAAGACCTGCACTCTTGCCTTGAAGTGAATTAATAAAATTTGTTTCTTTAATACGAGTTACTTCATCGTTTTTGATAGTTTGTGCAGCATAAGTTAGAGTTTTGGCTTCACGGGTAATACCCATAGCTGTAACAACCACTTCGTTCAGAACTTGGGCATCTTCTTTTAGAATAATATTAAAAGAAGTGGCACCAGATATTGATAATGTTGCTTTTTGATAACCAATATAACTGAATTCGAGTATGGCATTGTCATTGGGAATTTCGATAGAGTAATTTCCATCGATATCAGTAATGGTTCCTGTGGTAGTTCCTTTTACCAATACACTTACACCAATCAGAGGTTCTCCAAATTCATCAGAGATCAAACCTTTAATGATACGTTTGTTTGATTGGGTTGTTTCATTTACCACATCAACATCTTTAGAGGAATAGAGTACCAGATAGTTGTCCTTTATAGTAAATTTTGCATTTGTGTTTTTCAGCAAGTTTTTCATGACAGAAGATAATTTCTGATAATCTACTTTCACTGATACAATTTGGTCGGGATTTACATCTTTTGTATTGTAAACAATACGCAATGAAGTTTGACGACCAATCTCATTTAAAACTTTACTTAAAGGAACATTGGAAAAATCCAAACTTATGGCTACATCATTTTGCGCTGTAGCATGCATAGAGAGTGGAACAAAAAGAAATAGGGAAAACAACAAGAGTTCGATCTTGTACTTTAGATTTTTTTTCATTTAGCATTTTTTTTATGTTAACAAAATACTGGTTACTTTAGCTGTAAATGTGCACTTTGCATCAAATACAAATTCTTTTCCATTAGCTTTTTTTGTTCATGTTCTTCATTAATTCTATATAAAACAACATATATTAATTTTAATTCTTATTTTAAGGTTATCTATTAATATTACAATTCAAGCGTAAGTCTTACTAAATAAAAAAAGTATTTTATTGTGTTTTTTTTATTTAAGCTTAATAATTTATGGATAATAGACCTTAATTAAATAAGAGGATAAGTTTCTATATTACATGAAGCTTATTTCATACCTACAAAACATCCGGATGTTTTGTACTACAACATCCCCATGTTTTCATGCAAAACATGGGGATGTTCTTGGGGTAAAACTATATACTTTGATTTAGCTTAAATATATATGGTATAAATAGAGTAGTATTGTCTCTCTTTGGTGACTATATACTACCTTACAGTAAAGCCCTCTATAAACGATTGTACGATTATAGAGGGCTTATAATTTTGATATATTCTATTGCTAACAAGAATTTACACTGTAAGCAATATATAGTTACTTATTTTTTGTTTTAATTACACGTGGGTATTCCCCAAGATGTATTAGGCTTGTCACCCATTTCCAAAATCAGTTCACCGCCTTTTAGTAATTCGGAAGCCGGAAAGAAGAATTCATTCAGTACTTTACCATTTAGCATGGCACTTTGAACATATTTATTTTTTCTGGAAACGTTCTTTGCTTCGATTGTAAATGTTTTGCCACGATTATAACGTTCTCCCAAGTCGATAATGACTTTCTCATAAAGCGGGCTGGTTATTTCGTAAATCGGATCGATGCGGCATCCGCCATCTGTCTGGAACAGACCTAAGGCGGCCATTACAAACCATGAGCTCATTTGCCCTTGGTCTTCGTCACCTAAGTAAGCATTGGCGATGCCTGTTCCATAGTACTTATCAATGATGGATCGTGACCATTTTTGCGTGAGCCAAGGCTTCTTCGCCCAATTGAACAAGAAGGCAAAATGCATAGACTGTTGATTACCCTGTACTACAGGATAGTCCCAATACTGATCCATTCCGAAAAAATCCAATTCTTCACGGAAAACAGGACGAATCTCTTTTTGTACCTTTGCGTCAATTGTCAGACGGAAGATGCCGAATTCCTCTGTCCATTCGTAGCCATACATGGAATATTACACCTCCGTTAGCGGAGTAGATCACCGCATTTTTCTTTGCTTAGCCATGGACGATATTGATGTAATGCTGCGTGACAGTTCGGACACACGGTGATAAAGTCATCGAGCGTGTATCTTCGGTTGCCATTCATATCGCAGGGTGCAACAATAAGATGATTCTGAAGCAAATTACCACAATACTGATATAGCGAGTCAGGTTCTAGCTGACATATCATGCATCGCTCTGCTAAGGG
>ENA-OPBO01001127-OPBO01001127.1-human-gut-metagenome-genome-assembly--contig:-NODE-1127-length-19784-cov-23.667951_pt1 | contig 19784 bp, 7 predicted proteins | sample MGYA00241071_ERZ501458 | MGnify/ENA primary metagenome ERZ501458 (study PRJEB25962, sample SAMEA2042509) | human gut metagenome | biome: human gut; feature: human-associated habitat; material: faeces... | reverse complement strand
TAGGGTGCGATCCATTTTTTGTAGGTATGAGTTGCATTTACTAATTGAATATATAAATAACGTCTCTGGGAGATGGCTCACAGACTTTATCCCTAATTACATTGACAAGGTGCTCGGCAACCTTATATCCAATGCCATCAAGTACACACCGGAGGGCGGGAAGATCGTCGTTAGCGCTTCTCAGCAAGAAAGCGACACGCTACTCCTTTCAGTCTCGGACTCTGGCATCGGAATAGCGGAGGAAGACCAGGCAAGACTATTTGATCCATTCTTCCAAATAGACTCTAAGTATGCTGTGGGTTCGGGGATCGGACTGGCCCTCGTACGGCAGATTGTCTCTTCACTCGGAGGCTCTATAAAGGTAGATAGTGAGCTAGGGAGCGGGTCTACCTTCACTATCTCACTACCTCTCCAGAAGATAGGCCAGGTCGCACCTCCTCTTATGACTGAGGATCAGCCTATAGCACCTCCTCAGGACATCTTCAGTGAGTCGATAGATAACTACCCCTCCGATGCCCCCTCTACAATAGCCGATGCTAAGCGCATCCTAATTATCGAGGATCATGGAGACGTAGCTCGATACATAGGCAGTCAGTTGTCTGACAGCTACCAGCTCTACTACGCTTCTGATGGTCAGAGTGGCTTGACAAAAGCTCAAGAGCTAATCCCCGACGTGATCATCACAGACCTAATGATGCCTGGACTAGATGGCTACCAAGTATGCCAAGGGATACGCTCACACGAACTGACCAACCACATCCCCATCATTATCGTTACCGCAAAGGTCACAGAGAGCGATCGTATACAAGGCTTTGCGGCTGGAGCTGATGCCTACCTAACCAAACCATTTCATAGTGAGGAGCTACAAGCAGTCGTTGTACAGCTCATCAAGCAGCGTAAGCTACTCTACAACAAGTACGCTCAGCAAGACAAAGTCTCTACTCCAACTCTTCCTGCGGAAGCTCCTATCAGCGAGTCAGAACAAGCTATCGAATCTGCAAACACGATGTTTCTCCACAAGGTCGTAGATGTCGTCTATCTACTGATTGCCTCGAGGAGTAAGACCGATGTCGCCACAGTAGCAACTAAGCTCTTTATGAGCGAAAGTCAACTATACCGCAAGCTCTCCGCCATAACGGATCTCTCCCCTGCAGCATATATACAGGGAATCAAACTCTCTAGAGCCAAGCAACTGATTGACAAGTCTCCCCAGATGACCCTCACGGAGGTCTCCGAGGTCTCTGGCTTTGCAGACTACTCAGGCTTCGTCCGTGCCTTTAAGAAGCTCTACGGAGTAACACCCTCTGTCTACAAACGTTCAGGTCTAACTGACGAGGAGTCGCAATCCGCTTGACCTCTTTACTGCCGCAAGATAATATCTGCTAGAAGACAGGGTTAGAGCGTTACTATACAGCACGACAGATTTAATCTGAATGATTCAGACGTCTTCGACTCATCGGAGATGTCTTGAGGAAAAAGCCCTCACTAATGACTCCACTAGAGGAAATCTTCGAAATGGGATTATAATGTGTCAGCCCTGAACCTTTACGCTGAACTTTTATCGGACAGCAATAATTTAGAACGAAGAAGAGAGAGCTGTTTTTACTCGGTTCCTTTTCTCCAGTACTGTAACACTCCTTTTCTTGTTCCTGCACATTATCAATCGCATATCTCCTTGGCTATTCTTATGCCTAAATTCATAAAACAACAGTTTTCTCTGTCATAAAAATAGGATCTTTGCAACATAGAACAGCGTGATCTTTGAGGTACTGCAGAATGAAGAGAGGTAAAGAAACTCGCTCGTTTCCAACACATAACCCTTTCACCCCAAACTCCCTCCTACCCTACTGATTATCTGAAAGATACGAGCTTATTGAATCTTTTGCGGGCATAGTCCGTTGCGATCAGCATCTTGGCTTTCTCTTCCTTTTCCGATAGCTCATCTCGTCTTAAAAGGGTCGCATCCCCTGTCTTGGCGAACTCCATCAACTTGCTGATAAACTCTTCCTGCTCAGGTGTGGGCGGTATGTTATGCAATATCTCGTTTTTCTCTGGGCGGTCGATGCCGATATCCTTAGCGGTACGATAGTCACAAATCTCCGCATAAAATCATTTTAGGAGAAGTAAATGCCTGACTAATAGATTTTTGATGACGCAAAAGACAAAAAGGAGAACAAATAGGAAACGAGCGAAGCTCTTTCACACTCCTTATTTTGCACAACTTCAAAGAACCCTTGCTTCTCGTCGCAAAGGTACGTATTTATTTTGTGGAGAATGGGTGAAATACAAGAACGTAGATTCAACTATCAAACGATGCCAGCACGATAACCACGTGGGCAATCTCCAATTCCTCTGAGTTTTCAAACCCTTACGTCTCAGCACAAAAGCAGAGAACTCAACCGCAATTACTTAGCGATTGAGCCTCCGTTGTAGAGCTGTCTTCAGCCTTTATCTGGCAGCTGCAATTAAGTAATTACTTGACTATTAGTTGATCGTTAATCCATTGCTCGCCCACGAGGTAGCTGAGCATATAATGTCATATTGAATCTGTCAATATGAGGGTGTATTGTTTTGCGGGATTAAGGTATCGAGTCCCTTCTAGGTAAGGAAAGCTACTTGTATATCCTCCAAGAAGCGGTACCTCCATTGCTGTCCGACGTTTTAAATCCCAGTCGAATTAAAGATTGACTTCCAGAGACCGCCATTGGAACTTTTATCTCTGTGTTTACTCCAATAGCTCCAATAGCGGTTCTCGATTTTGTTTCGGCAGCCCATTTCGTGAAACAATTGTATACTGGTGTAAGAGCTGCAGCCGAGCGACATAAGAAACGGACGCCCTTAGCTTCTCTTGTTACGGAGCTAAAAGACGAATAGCCCCACTGATTATCGCTGGTGCTTATTACCCCAGCTTCTGAAGCTCTCAAGGTGCTTTCTTCGATCGTCTTTTGTCTTGGATTGGTCAAGAGAAGTTCATCGGGAGTCTCGTTGTCGTATTCTTTAATAAACTTATTGGTCTCTTCGATTTCTTTGATAGCATTGTCAAACATAGACTCTGTGAGACCGAGGCTTAACGCTTCTTCCTTTGTGATCACAAGGGAATACTCTCGCTTGTCTTCGTCTAAAACTAGATACTTCGCCAACAATAGATTAGCGTCAGCTTGTGTTGATATCCCTATAACTCTAAAATGAGGATTGATGGGATCTGCCAAGGAATCTGATGTTGGCTCTTCTTGGTTGCAAGAGGAAAGTCCTAAACCAAGTGTAAGGCAGATAGCAAGTAGTAAATAGTGCTTCATATTCATAGTTACAGTATTTTTGTGTCCTTGAATTAAAAAGAGATCTTTGAATTACTCTAAGGTGGTCAATCTTGATGATTAACATCACCCCTACAGCGCTTCATCGCAAAGATAAGAATAATTTTAGAAATAAGCAATATCTATCGAACGAGCGAAGTTTTTTCCTATATTTGTAATCAGATTGTACTTGACATTGGCATGTGCGATCTAAGATCTGCGTTATCTATGGTGGAGAAAGTTGAAGAGCAGTTGTCGCAAATAACAAATTAGACACATCTACAATGGATATCCCCTCCTACTTATACAGTTCACTCTTAAATAAGTGGTATTTCATCAAGCACTTTTATGCAAGCTATGATTCAAAGGTTTTTTCATCCAGTAGGTCAAGGAGCCTTTTATTCTGAAAGGCATCTGTATCCCAACATTAATACCGTGTATGACTGTGGTACAAGGTACGGAACTAGAAACCAAAAAGGTGTCGCTGGCGTAGTCCGTCAAAGTTTCAGAAAAGACGATATTGTCCACATTCTCTTCATTTCGCATTTCGATTTCGATCATATCTCTTTGATTGATACATTAAAGAATTCGGTCAATAAGATTGAGCGGGTCGTAATACCTCTTCTTCAGGAGCCAGAAAAGACCTTTCTATCAAACATCTATAAGTTCTTAGGAGAACCACATTTGGCAAACTTGGTAAGCAATCCAAGTGAATTCTTTGGCAGAGAAACTCAGATTATTAGAGTACATTCAGGTTCTGAACAAGAGTTTGAAGAAAGAAGAGATCCCATTGATGTGTCAGAAGGAAATGAGACGACTCAAAAAATACCAAGTGGGACTCCGCTAACCATGAATGGTCTCAATGACTGGGTTTACATCCCTTTCAACTATGAATATCAATCTCGAAGAGAAGAGTTCCTTGAAAAATTAAATGTGGCGAGTCTTGACATCGATAGACTTGAAAAAGACCCAAATTACATTCTCGAAAAAGTGATTAGGGATAAAGTAAAGAAAGTCTACAAAAGCATTAGTGGAGGTATTAATCAAAACTCTATGTTTTTGTATTCAGGACCATCGTCAATAAAAGATTCGAATAGACTTTATTGGAGGGGAAGATGTTGGCATTATGATCCTTACTGTTGGTATTTTGATCATTACGTTCATCGTTGCAATCCACATAGAGTTGCTTGCCTATATACAGGTGATGGAGATTTGAATGAAGTGAAGGTTAAAGCCATATATAGTAATTATTGGGACTTCATAGGGACTATACAAATTCCACAACATGGAAGTTTGTCATCTTTTGATGCAAGCATTCTTGATAATAGGCAGTGCTTATGTCCAATCTCTGTGGGAAAGAACAACTATTATGGACATCCCTCTCAAGAAGTTATTAGTGAGATCCTCTTAAATAAAAGTTGTCCTCTACTTGTAACCGAGGATGTGGATAGTACTTTTGTTGAGACAATTAAGTATTAACTTCTAACAGACCCGAATAATAAACGAGCGAAACCTATTATGGCATTTTCGCTCGTTTTATTATTGCCCTAAAAAGTCTTCCAACTCGACACGCTCCTGAGGAAGTCTTCTTTCGATAACAATGGTGGACACAAAGAGCTTGACAGAGACAGGCACTTCGTCCTCCACTTTATCGCCATACTCTACAGTTGCTACGCTAAGGAAAACTTGCCCCTCTCAGCACTTCAAGATAGAAACTAGCTGAGGGTGGTATCACCCTTAGATATTCTGCTAAGAAACTCAGCTCACACCTACAAAAGGATTGAGTTCTAAGCACAATACAGTACATTCTTCAGAGAAGCAGAGAAAGGGAAAAATGTAGGTTCAGAGATACCATTTCACTGCATAGAAACGTAGGTTCATAGATGCCATTTCACTGCATAGAAAGGGTAAACCTATGAACGTCAGAGAAGAAGACGACAGAAAATTTGGTTTCAACGATTTAGTTTCGTACATTTGCGACATACTCTCCTACAATTAAAATTGCGGAGAACAAGAAAGAATTTTTGAAAACTATCTGAGACCTGTTTCAAAATATAGAACACTAAACACTGGAGCCTATGAGAACCCATTACCTATCCTTATGTCTGTTCTTGCTATCTTTTTCTCTGTATGTAGAAGCTCAGTCGCCTGGAGGAGTCAACGGAGCGGAGCTTTGGTATATGAGCGTTCCCACGGGGCGTGACCTGTTAGGAACCTACGAGTGGAAGGACTTCTCTGGCGACTCCGTCAAGTCTCGCATCTATGAGATACGATTGGACAATTATACCGCTGCGTTTCAGCAACGACAGCGTCACATCCGCACATTCAACTTCAATCCAGCCCTGAACCTTTCTGAGAACGGCAAGCCCAAAGTCTCTCTTCTCCGCTATACCTCGCTGGCTCAGTCCACGATTATCGGTCTGTTCTGTCCCAAGCCTTCCGACAAGTCCAAGGATGCCGTGCTTTATGCCGTAAGCGGTCGTTTAGGTAGTGGTTCTCTGCTCTCTAAGGACAAAGCTCTCAGCCCTATAGGTCTCCCCGCCTTGGATTACGGTAAAGAAAAGGGACAAGATCTTCTCTATAGCTCTGCGGATGCTATCAGTCAGCAAACATTTGACGAGAGCTCCCTAAGGATTGTATCCTATATCAAGTCTGGGATGCCCTCTCATTCCGTATGGGGAGAGGAGCTCGGTAGCATTTATTCTGTCGGCTCTACCTATGATAAGAAGAACCTCAATTTCAAGAATGCTTTCGATGCTACTCTCTTCGGGAACAATGCCTTTGACGGTTACTCTCCCGAGGTTATCGTCTTTGCCCGACAGCTCTCCAATACCGAGCGTCTACAGGTAGAAAGTTATCTCGCGCTAAAATACGGTGTAACCTTAAAAGGTTCCTACCTCAGTCCTCGTGGCGACCTCATTTGGGATGCCTCCTCCAATGCAACCTATCATCATCGGGTTACAGGTCTTGCGCGTGAAGACGGTGAGCTTCTCTCCCAACTTCTCTCGACCACATCTTATGAGGAGACACCACGATATAGCTCTATAAACGACAGCTACTACCAGTCCAATCCCTACAATCTTTCTTCCGAGTCACGTCTATTAGTCATCGGGCGAGAGAAAGGATCGCCCCTGCCTGATGGATCTTGTCTGATATGGGGTGATGACGGAGGCAGCACAGCAACGCTTACCCCGAAGGATCAGTCTCCATGGCATATTATGGGACGCAAATGGCTCGTGAAGACCAATCTACATTCCACGGCAGATACGACCTCCGTATGGAAGGGAGACGGTTTTTCCGTGAAAAATGAAGGCTATATTACCACACTGCTTCAGGAAGAAGGCAAGGACGATGCCGTTGTCCTGAGCAAGCCCCTTGTTGGTAAGGATGGTAGCATATCCTTCATTTGTCCATCCGCCTCTCTTGATATCGGCTTCACCGCAGCTACCGATGGTAACGACCTCTACGGCTACCGAATATCGAGTGGCAAGGTCTTTCAGTTGATTAAGGGAACCCTACAGCGCGAGTCACTCTCCAATGTTTCAGCAGGCGAGCGGATTACCATCAGCAAGGGCGGAGATGTGCTGAACTTGCTTATCGGTGCAGAAGGCAGTTCTCGTTACTCCGTATATATCCCCTCAACAGAAGAGTGCCGTATAGCCGCCATCCGTTCCGTTTCGGGTTCCCGTCGTCTTGAGTTGACCGAAGTCCGTGCCAGTGGCTTTGGCGACACGGGCAATGTCGTGGAGCTGGGTACTTCCCTTTCCAAGGACAAGAATTTTACCCGCTTCGCCTCCAACGCCCTTCTACTCATTGATGAGACAGGTACAGGAGATATTGATCCTGAGACCGTGCGGATCTACCGCTGTAGTGAGACCGATACCAAGCGTGGCAAGGCTATCTTCCACAATGTGTTCCTCGATACTGACGGAAGTGGTAGCGATGTTTTTACTTTTGCTTACTATGATGGTCTCCTTGCTAGGCTCACCCCCTCAGATGCCAGCTGTACGGGCGGTAAGCCCAATGCGGACGGAAGTGTCAGTGTGAACGTCATTGTTGGCACACCATCCTACAGCTACCGTGTGCATGCTGACTCCGTTGCGGGTTTCGTCAAAGGTACACTCCTAAAGACTGGAAACATCGCTATGGACAAGTATACCATTAGCGGACTTCTTCCAGGCAGCTACCATATACAAGTTATCCAAACGGGTGGTACGAATCTTACCGCCAATATCTCAGATAGGGTAAGCAACGCTTACGCCAACTCTTCCAGAAAGTTCAGCCAGTCTGAGTTTTCGTGGAGCGTGTGCGATCTCACCTCTTCCTACCAAGCAGGTATGAGTTCCGTCATCAGAACCAATGGTATGCCAGATTATGGCTTTGAGGTTCGTGATGCTACAGCCACTATCATCATCGGCAGACAGGCAGATGTCAGCAAGCAGTTCACGATCTCGCAGGGTGATATTCTCTCTTTGGCATTCAACGGTCAACATTTGGACTATAAGATCAACGGCAAGGTCGTTGCCGTCTATGACAAGCTACGAATACCGGGCTGGTTCTTCACCGCTATCTTCACACAGCGTCCCTCCCATATAGGCAACCTACTCGTAGAAAATCAAGCGTGTCCTATCTTAGCTAAGTCCCCAGATCTCACCGTGGAAACCATTTCCCGCAGTGTCTATGAGAAGATCGTAACCGTTGGTAGCGAGTGTGCGCCTATGGCAATAAAACGTCAGTCAGAAAGAAGTGTAAGTGATGACCAGATCGGAGTCTCGGACGATAGCTCATTCAACGTGACGGAGACAGTCGCAGGCTCCTTTACAGCCCATCTGAGCATAGCAAGGGACATTTCCGCAGACCTGCTCGTCTTTGACACCTCTGGCAAGATGCTCTACAATGCGCAGATGGAGGGAGGCTTGGAAAAGACAGCCACTTTCACCTTACCACAAACAGGAGTATACATTGTCAAGGCTATAACGCAAGAAAAGGAATATACTCAGAAGATTTTATCCCGATAACCCGCCACAACCATCGAAGTCTATGAAGAAGATTACAACCCTGACACTAGTGGCTTGTCTGTTCACAGTGTCTACCATCGCTATTGCGAGGTATACTGGCAAACCTAACCTATCCACTTGCGTGGCGGAGGAAAATATATCCCTAGACAGTCGCCAAGCGGAAAAAGTCCATAACACGCAGTCTACTCAAGGAGGTGCCCAGAAAGCAATCCTCAGTAGTACCCCGATGTCAAACTCTAAAAGGAGACCTACCCACGCAACGAGCAATGCTAGCGAACCTGTCAGAACAGTGGTAGCAACAGCTACCCAACCATCGGGTATCATCGGGATTCCTGAAGGCAGGGTGTCAGACAATCCCGAGGATAACGTCTTCGAGATACCCCTTGAAAAGATCAACCCCAACGCACGAGCATGGCTTGCCTATGACCTGAAGGGTGTCTCTTCTGCATCAGGCATAAGCAAGAGTATCAACGACCGACCCGCTACGGGTGGCTATCTCACCACCCTTGCCAAGGACTGGCAGTCCGTCCGTGAGGAGATTAGCACAGAGTGGCTAAAAGAAGGCAAGAACACCATATTGTTCACGCTCCCTTCTGATGCCTCTTATAGTTATAGCGTCAGAAATGTCCGCATAGAGACCGCTCCCATAAGTCAAGAGAGTACTGGTCAGAGCAACGATGTCGTAGTACTCTCTCAAGCTCCGGTTTCCTATGGCTCACTGGCCTACATCCATGGTTTCATCCGTGGTGAAGCTCAGGATATTATCGTCTCTGGACAAAAGATAGCCGTCAGAGATGGAGAGTTTGAAGGTGTCGTTCCCGTCAGTACGGATAACTTGTCACTCACGGCTTCGGTATCAGGCAAAAGCGTTAATAGGACGCTTCCCGTTATGCGAAATGCCAAGGCAGATTTCATCCGTCCCTTTGTTTCTGCAGGCAAAGCGGTGGGAAAGCAGTTTCTTGCCCACCAAGCCGATAGTCTTGTTATGGCTGGCTATGCTCTCTGTAGACAAAGACGAAATTTCTAAAACGGGTAAATACACTATCACGGCACTCCGTGAAACAGATCTCCCCGCATTGGATTATGGTATGACTAACGTGACGGCACGTGACGAGGGTTATCGTTTTCTGCCCCACGGCGAGCACTTTACGGGAAAGGGTGCAACGGTCAAAATCAAGTATGACCGCACGAAAATACCGAGTGGCTTTACAGAGGATGATATCAACACCTATTATTTCGACAAGGAGACTAAGCACTGGGTGGCACTCGAAAGGGTGCAAGTGGACAAAGCTTCTGCCTGCGTGGTATCAAAGACCACTCACTTTACAGATATGATCAATGGTGTCATCCAAGCACCTGAGTCACCGCAGACAGATGGTTTCACCCCTACGATGATGAATGACATCAAAGCGGCGGATCCAACGGCAAAAATCAACCTCATCACCCCTCCTACAGCCAATAACCGTGGCTCTGCTAGCCTGCAGTATGGCTTCGAGATGCCACCTGCCCGCAACGGAATGGTACCATCACTGGGCATACAGTACAGCAGTGAGGGTGGCAGTGGATGGCTCGGTGAGGGCTGGAATCTCCCCGTCCCTTCCATTACGCTGGATACTCGCTGGGGTGTTCCCAGATATGACAGTGCCAAGGAAACCGAGACCTACCTGATCTCAGGCTCTATGCTTTCCACGATGGACGAAGACGGCACGATGGGCGTGGCACATCGTGGAGAGAAGATGGATCGCAAGGTAGATCGCCAGTTCTACACCCGTCAGGGAGGTGACTTTAGTCGTATTATCCGCAAGGGCGACAGCCCTGCGAACTATTATTGGGAGGTAACCGACAAGCAGGGTGTGAAATACACCTACGGCGGTGAGGACGCAGTTCTGAAAGGAATCGTTACCGATGCTGCGGGCAATACCCATGAAGTTATCACGGAATGGAAGCTCAAGCGCATAGAGGAAACTCACGGAGATTATATAGAGTACGTCTATGAAGTGGCTGACGAGCCCGTCCGTGGTGGAGTTGTGGCAAAAGCCATCTATCTCAAGGAAGTACATGCAGGGAACAGCGGACAAGCTCCTCATACAGAAGTTATCTTCGAGGGCAGCAAGGAAAAGCGACTCAAGAGCAACAATGCTAGATACGGCTTCCTGACCTCCTCCAACCGCTTGCTGGAAAAGGTAACTGTAAAGTTTCAGGGTAGCGTGCTACGCAGCTATGTTTTCTCCTATGGCAACGGAGCGTTTTTCAAGGACGTACTCACGGGAGTGAGACAGCTGGACGACAAGGGCTCAGAAGTGTCCTTTCAGAACTTCGGCTACTATGATGATGTGCAGTCAGATAAGGGCTATGTGCCTTTCAAAGATAAGCAGGAAGAGTGGAACACGCATCATGATGGATTAGATGCAGGATTCCTCAATCCACTTACAGCTGTGGGAGGAGTATTTAGTGATAAGCCAACGGCATTAGGGGGCTATTTAAGTTCCTCTATCGGTGGTTCTTTCTATGCTGGAACTGGAGCTATTGACGGCAGTCCGACCAGTAGTAATACCGTAGGTGCATCCTTCAGCTACTCTAACGATAGGTCAAGTGGTCTTTCTACCTTTATCGACCTCAATGGAGACGGAGCTCCCGACAAGGTGTATAAGCAGAACGGAGCTATCTATTATAGACCACAAATGCACTCTGAGAATGGTGAAATCAGATACGGAAATCCGATAAGAGTACGTGGCATCAGCAATTTCTCTAAGTCAACTAGTAATTCTTACTCTGGAGGTGCTAGTGTTAAGGCAGGTTGGCAATCATTAGTAGCAACAATTGGTACAAATCTCTCGAAGACATCCTCCAAGACGACTGTCTATTTCTCCGACATCAATGGAGACGGATTGGTTGATCTAGTATCTGATGGTAAGGTCTATTTTAACCATATTGAGTTTGATGCATCGGGTAATGCTATACCGACATTTACTTTGAGCAGTGCCGATACCCCAAGTCCCATTATATACGACAACAGCAAATTAGACACCTCCGTTGGTAATGTTACGCCTGAAGAACAAGCCGAAGCCATCGCCAACTCTCCGATGGAAGATATAGTACGTGTTTGGCAGGCTCCTACAACAGGTGTTGTAAACATTTCTGGAGAGGTACGCCTATTGAAACCAAGTGGCGACTATGACTTGTCTGAATATGACAAAGCAGACGGTGTACGCGTAGCGATACAAAAAGGAGGTTCAGAACTGTGGCAGAAGATGATTGCCAAAGGCGATGAAACGACCTATGCAGCCACGGCTTCCAACATCAATGTCCGAAAGGGAGACAGAATTTATTTCCGTGTACAGTCTGGTAATACCGAAACGAGTAACGGGGCATTCGATCGTGTCACTTGGTCTCCTGTAGTCACCTACCAAGGACAAACGACGGAACTAACCCCCAATGGTTATACATCTAATGTCTACAAGGCTTCCGAGGGTGCCATATATAGCCGGGAAGGCGAAATCGCAATAGATGGTAAGGATATAACATTCTCTGGAAGCTTCGTCAAACCAACTACAACGGACGAACTGACTATCCGTATTGTGGCAACCAATCACAAGACGGATGAACAAGGGAACACCAATCCAAACTATGGTAAGCGGATTGTATTCGAGCGGACTTTTGCTCCTAATGAGACGTTTAATGGAGCGATTACAGCTTCTTATCAAGTAACAGACGGCTTTGACAACCTTTCTTGTGAAGTAGTCGCATCCTCCAATGTGGATTGGACATCACTCTCTTGGCACCCCATTGCTACTTACCATAATTCCGAAGGCTCACCCTTCAACCTGAATTTGGGTGTACGATACAGCACTTACTCCGACATAAAGAGCTTACCAACGGCTTATGCGTCTACACAAGGAGCCAGTCTGACGATAACACCTTCCGTACAGCTATCCTCCACCCTCGTAAGGGGCAAGGTGACACTTACTGCTAAGACGACAACCTCACTCATCGCTAAGAAAGAATATTTCATAGCGAATGGTTTGGTCGTTGGTGAACCGATGCAGATTGATTCTGCCCCGTCTGAAAAACTATGGTTCGAGTTCTTCTGTTCTGAGACATTGGACGGCGTTAATGTAGCGTTGTCGAAAGTAAGCGTTACACAATCGTCTTCTTCTGTCGCTACTGAGGTTAATGCTGGCTTTTATGCCAAGATGCAGAACAAGGGCTTTGGAGACCTTTATCGTGGTTGGGGCGGATTTGTCTATAATGCTGCGGACGGACGCTACGCTAAGCCCATAGATGAAAGTCTATTGAAACTGCCCAAAAGCAAAAAGGAACAAGTTGATCCAATGAAGATGGTATTTACCCCCTTGAGTACGGACTTAAATACCTTGTCTCGCTGGATTGGACAAAGAACAGAAATCTACCTTACGGCAACAGAAGCTGGTACTGCACGCCTGACAGAGCAGGATGTAGTCCTTGGTAATCTTTTTGGCAATTTGACCGATAATAATCCTCTGAGTGGTGATTGCATACAAGGGACAGGAGCCTTCGCTATTGTTCAGAAGACAACCAGCACAAGTACGATTGTACAGACTGGTGCCATCGGAATTACCCTCAACAATGCTACTGGTAGCAGTACCACCAATTCTACTATGATGGACTTTAATGGTGACGGTTATCCCGATATTCTAGCAGGGGGTGTGATACAATATACTAACACACAAGGAGGAATCAGTGGAGAGAAGTTCCAAATCGGTACAATAAAAAGTGGTAACAAATCTAAGACATGGAGTCTTGGTAGCGCGCCAGTTGCTTCTGCTTCACTTACTATCTACCACGCTGCAAGTTCCCAAAACAACAGTAATAACAAGAAGTCCTCTGACCAGGGTAAAGCAAATGTTAGCATTTCTGCTGGTATTCCAATCAATGAAGACTGGAGCGAAGAAAGCTTTGTAGATGTCAACGGAGATGGTCTTGTAGACAGAATTAGTAATGATGGCTATGTGAAGCTGAACCTAGGTTACAGCTTCTCAGAACCAATAAAATGGGATATAGACCGCATACAAGGTGGTAAGTCACGTTCTTATAGTGCTGGCACTAGTTTTGATATTGGCAGTAGCAGTTTCTCAGGTGGAGTCAATTTGACTACATCTGCAAATGAAGAAAAGTTTAACCTGACCGATATCAATAGCGATGGACTGCCCGACAAGGTGTGGTTAGAAAACGATGTGGTGAAAGTGGCTCTGAACAACGGATCTTCATTTGCTGATCCCATTGTTTGGAAACATGCCAAGGCACTATCAAATGCCTCTTCCACATCCGAAGCCCTGAATGTGGCATTTACGACGGCTGTACAATTCCTCGTGAAAGTAGCCATCAATCCGAGCACTTCTGCCAGCCGCAGCATCAACCGAACGACCTATACGCTTCAAGATGTGGACGGTGACGGCTACCTTGACATCGTGGAGTCTGACAATGAAAGCGAGCTGAAAGTAACTCGCTCCACCATTGGCAGGACGAATATGCTTAAGAGCGTAACCAACTCCCTTGGTGGTACCTTTACCCTAGACTATCAGCACAGTACACCTACCTACGGTCTCCCTGGAGGTAAGTGGGTGATGTCATCCGTGACCGTTGATGATGGTATTCGTGATGACGGACCAATGATGAAGACCATCTTTGATTACTCTGATGGACGAAAGGATCGCCACGAACGTGAGTTCCTCGGGTTCGGAAAGGTTGTAACCAAGAATATAGACACCGAAAAGGGCGACTCCGTAGTCTATCGTCAAGCAGTTCAGCTTTACGATGTGTCTACCTATTATGCACAGGGCTACGAGTTGGGAGTGTCTGTAGAGGATGCCACTGGCAAGAAGTACACCGAGAGACGCAATGAGTACGACAATTATTATATCACAGCCAATGGGGACAACTACACTTTCACCCAACAGGAAAAACTCTGTAGTGACCGTGCTTCTGCTTTTGTGCCACTCCGCTATACCGCCAACAAGCAGTATGAGGGAGAGACAAGTGGCATCACCACCTCGGAGGCGTGGAGTGAGTATTACCTCACTGGCTACCACGGGGAGCTAAAGTCCTATAAGTTCAGCGACCAGGGCAAGTTAGGTGAAAATGGCACAGGTGGTTTCAACTACCAGACCGCCATTCAGTATGATTCCAACGAAGGTAAGCACATCTACGGTCTACCTACTAACGTGACGGTTACGGATAGCGATGGTAAGGTTTATCATCGTGTCACGGCTACCTATGATATGAACCATGCCGACCATATCACGCAGATACGCCAGCAGCTTGATAACGATGAAGCTGTCTCCGACTATACCTATGATGCTTACGGCAACATCACCAAGATTACGCTTCCTGCCAATGACAAGGGACAGCGTATGTGGTATAGCTACCGCTATGAACCGAAGATGAATATGTATGTGGAGCGCATAGACGATGCTTTCGGCTACCGCAGCGAAGCTTCCAACTTCGATTATCGCTATGGTATGGCACTGCGCCGTATGGATCTTAACCACTACTATTATGAGACCGACATTGATAACCTCGGGCGAGTGAAAGCTGTGCGTGGTCCTAACGAACTAGCGACTGGTCAGCCGTACATCATTGCCTTTGACTATCATCCTAAGGCTACTTTCGACACCAATGGCATCACAGCTCCTGCTTACGCAGTGACCAAGCACTACGACAGCCAGCATCCAAACGATGATTTAGAGACGGTTACTTTCGTGGATGGCTTTGGAAGAGCTGTTCAGGTAAAGAAAGATGGTGTGATAACCACGGCAGCCAAGGGCAGTGCGCCCAAGGATGAGACCGTGATGATTGTCAGCGGACGCAACATCTATGACGCTTTTGGTCGTGTGGCGAAAGCTTACTATCCCGTTACAGAGGCTGTGGGGAGCAAGACCGATTTCAACAAGAATTTTGACAACGTATCACCTACCGTAATGGTGTATGACGTACTCGACCGTGCTATGAAGGTAAAGCTTCCTGACAATGCCGAGACCAAGACGGAATACGCCACAGACGCAGGTAGCAATACGCTTGTAACGACTATAACCGATGCGTTGGGGAATCGTCAGGCTACCTATACTAAGGGTAGTGGCAAAACCGTGAAGACCGAACAACTCAGCGGACCAGATGGAACGATTACCACCTCTTTCGAGTATGATGGTATCGACCGATTGATCAAGGTAACAGACACCGAGGGCAATGTAACGACCTCCGTCTACGATATGGGTGACCGCCGTACGGAGGTAAATCATCCTGCCAGCGGGGTCACCACCTTTACCTACGATGCGTTGGGCAATGTGCTCACCAAGCAGACCGCCAACCTCAAACAAGAGGGTAAGACCATCAATTACGAGTACGATTACGGACGGCTGACGGCTATCAACTATCCTGACCATCCAGAAAACAATGTGAAGTACCACTACGGTGGTATCCATTCTTCTTTCAATCGCGTTGGCAGACTGATGCTTCGTGAGGATGGTAGTGGTGCCATCGAGTATTACTACGGCAAGATGGGTGAGGTTACTAAGACTGTACGTACACTGATTGTACCTAATCAAGCAGTGGCAACCTACGTCACGCAGTGGAAGTACGACAGCCATAATCGTCTATTGGAGATGATCTATCCCGATGAGGAAAAGGTAACCTACGGCTACAACCTCGGTGGACTGGTGGATCATGTGCGTGGTTACAAGTCCTACGGTTACGACTATGTGAACAAGATTGGCTACGATAAGTTCGAGCAACGTACCTACCTGAAGTATTGCAACGGGTCGGAGACTTTCTACTCCTATGGCCCACAGCGTCGCCGACTAGAGAACCTTGTGGTCAATGCCAAGGTAGGCACCATCATGGACAATGCCTACAGCTATGATGCCGTGAGCAACGTACTAAGCGTAAAGAACAATGCGCCACTTCCACAGAGTGGCAAGGCTGGCGGACAAATGAGTCATAGTTATACTTATGACCCATTGTATCGTTTGTCAAGCGCAACGGGTACATACGCGGGAGCGGACAATAAGACAGCTTCTTACACCCTGGCTATGGGCTACGACAATATGCACCGCATCACGAGCAAGAAGCAACACCTCTCACAGACGGGCGTACAGTTCGATGGCACTCTCAATGCAGGCTATGAACTCTCCTACAGCTATTGTAGCGAAGAGGGTAAGAAGTTCCAACTTGACAATGTGCGTGACATCAATTACCGTACGGAGGAAGTGCCAACGGACAGCACGACCATCAACAATGGACACAAGTATGAGTACGATGCCAACGGCAATCTTGTCTACATCAACACCTCTCGTGTAAAGCGTGATGGCAAAGAGGATGACAAGGTAAGTGAGCAGAAGTTCAAGTGGGACGAAGAGAACCGCTTGCTGGCAGTCGATGAGAATGGTTTTGTGAGCAACTATTGGTATGATGCCGATGGTGAGCGCACGGTGAAGACTAGTGGCGAGAACGAAGCGATCTATGTAAACTCCGAGTTCTCGGGTGGCAACACTGGTACAGCACGCTTCTCGCTCTACGTCAGCCCATACTTGGTTGCAGGACAAGGTGGCAAGTACACCAAGCATATCTATGTGGGTAGCCAGCGTATTGTATCTAAGCTTGGCGACCTTGCAAGTTACGGTGCAGACCCAAGACGAATACCGTATGCAGGAAATGATGCTGATGGCTTGACTATCAATTACAAGGACAAGTATGCAAAGCAACTGCAATCTATCAAGGACAACTATAAGACGTTTGACATCCCTTATACTGGAAAGGACAATAACGACTATGTAAACGGTCAAGGGTTCTGTTGTGACGATGGTACTCCAGAGGCTGCTCAAGCAAGGGCGATGGCTCGTGCTGCTATTGATGGTAACTTCAAGCCGAATGAAGAGTACGAGAAGATGCAGTTCTACTACCATCCTGATCACCTAGGTAGTAGTAGCTATATCACGAACCTCGATGGCGAGGTGTCGCAACACATCGAGTATGTGCCGTTCGGAGAGGTCTTTATCGAGGAACGCAATAACACTTGGAACACGCCTTATCTCTTCAATGCCAAGGAGCTGGATGAGGAGACTGGTATGTACTACTATGGAGCACGGTACTATGATCCAAGGTTGAGTCTGTGGATATCTACTGATCCTAAAAAAGACAAATATCCCAACATATCAGCATATTGTTTTACAGCAAACAATCCAGTTATACTTGAGGATATTGGAGGTGACTCAATTAGATTGACGGGCAGTATAGAGGGAATAAATATTTATCTGGATTTTCTATACAAAACTACTGGAAATAGATATTCGGTCATCGACGGTTTCTTAACCTTAAGAAACGAAGACGACACTTTTAAGGGTGCAAAATCTTCTACGTTATCGAATGTAATCAATTCGGGCATTGCCTCTCCTAAAGAATATTCATTAAATATAGTTGGGGAAAAAGAGGACGACATAAACGTTTTTATAGATAGCTATACAGAGAGGAAGATAGACGTATCTGATTTGAAAAAGTTGGGGGAAGCAAGCAAAGCTCTTCAGGGTGCTGCCATCGGTCATTATTTAAAAGAAATACAAGTTGGAGGCACCTTCGAGGATGCGCATTCAAAGAGCTTGCAAATCGAAGGAATTATCTATGGTGAACTCATCGGAGACCCATCTGTTACTTGTAGAACAGATTATTCAACAGTTCCTAAAAATGGATTCCACAAAGTAACCTATCAGTATGACAATGGTGATACTTTCACATTAATTCAGGGGGCGACATCCAGGGAAACAGGAGAGATGGTCGAAGTGATACCAGGCTCTGGAATAATGACTCCCGTAACAAAGGTATATTCAACTGGGCAGTTAAAACATGTCATCAAAGAGGAGCCAAATAATTAAACTAATATTATTAACGGTGTTCTTTTTTCTTGAGTCATCAGTGATGGCTCAAGAAAACAAACTCACCTTAAAATGCTTAGCCGTTTCTTATGAACATTCTCGTAATTTAGCGTTTGTAAATAAGGCTGTTCGATGTCGTAATGAAATAACTGGGGATACACTAGTTATAAATCAAAAGATTCCAGTCGTCAAGACATCCGATGGATTTGAAGTTTACGACAAGGGATTACTTGATGGTTTTTTCATCAGCAAGGATGAGCGGTTTACAATTGTCGTAAGCCCAATAAATGTATCTGCCATAATGGATGTCCCGTATAACTACTATGAGATAAACTGTGTTTTTGAAAACGACAAATCTCCTCGTTTTTATGAGATAACAAAAAACACGAGCTACAAATACCTTGGTAGTTATCAACGATACGTAGACATAGGGAGTGTGTTATACTCAGTAAAAGAAATCTCAAAGTTGCCGTGCAGTGACTAAACACAAGGACGTGCCAAAGTCAGAAACGACTATAAGTGTGCCTCTGGATAGCGAGCATCCCACCAGGCGGGGTCGTCTTTGAGCCACTTCTGGAACCATGCGAAGAGCGTATTCGTCCACTCGATCTTCTTATCGGGAGCGGTGATGATATGGTCTTCGTCATGCACCTTGACAAAGGCGACCTCACGACTCAAGATTCTCAGAGCGTTGTACATCCATTGCGGGAACTTGACTACTAAAAGGGCTGGTATCTCTTATAATGCTGTGGTAGCAGAGTGATAAGTATTGAGGGCTTTCATAACTTCATTGTATAGGGTACCTATCGTATGAATTAAGGCAACGATTTTTGAAAAGTCTATCTAAGTAAGGGGGGCGACAGGTGTTTTGTGAAGCCTTCCAAATGTAAGTTCTCGAGCCCACCCTGACATAGTCTCTTTTGGTCTATGCTCTCAACTTTCAATAGAGTTTAATGAGTTTCAGCTGGTCTTCAAGATTGGGTATTCTGATATGTCCCATCGTGGGCAGGTGTCACATCTGCCATCAGATTTCTTTCGTTTCGTCATTTTCATTGCATCCTAATCACGACTTTGGAGTGATGTCCCCCCCCCTCGGGGCAAGGGGCTTTGTGGTACAAACTGCAGTTTGTGGTACAAAGACACACCTTGCCAATATCAAGAATTGATGCCACGCATCCATCTGCTTCAGATTAGAAATTAGCTTTTGACTTTCTGAGCTAAGTTTTGAGTCTGGTTAAGACTTGACTCAGTTTTGACTTGGCTCAGTTTTGACTCAACTCAATTTTGACTTGACTCAATTTTGACTTGAGTTAAAACCCACTTCTTGACCATACCAAATCTTGACCTACCCAACTCTTAACCGAAATCCCCTATGGCTTACTCATTTGACCGTAGGTAATTGTAAGTTCAGATTAAACGCTGAAAACGCACCGATGAAGTCAACAATCCCCAAAGAGGAACAAAAGCACGCACACCGATGGAAGAATTGACACTCTCCGAGAGATTGTATGCTCTTGACGTCAGCGTTCCCGAGTTCAAATGAGTATCCGCTAAACCATATCTCAACTCACTTC
>ENA-OPBO01001121-OPBO01001121.1-human-gut-metagenome-genome-assembly--contig:-NODE-1121-length-19865-cov-2.860323_pt1 | contig 19865 bp, 15 predicted proteins | sample MGYA00241071_ERZ501458 | MGnify/ENA primary metagenome ERZ501458 (study PRJEB25962, sample SAMEA2042509) | human gut metagenome | biome: human gut; feature: human-associated habitat; material: faeces... | reverse complement strand
CAGCTGAAGCTGAGTGCCGCCTGTTTTGTACATCTAATACTGATATTCAATTAAAAACTTTCATTCATGGAATGGGAGTTTTTAAAATGAAGATCATTATGAGACGCGATTCCGTGATTTTATCAAAATCACGGAATCGGTTACGCCAAAGGCGGAACCTTTCTAATTAAAGAATTTAATCAGAAAATAGTATAAGGGTCGAAAATCACTTGTTTTTCTCTCTATGGGGCATTGTTCAAAAGCAAGCATATCAGACTTCACCTATACGTGTGTTCTGGTGTAGAAGTGCAAAAATAGCTACTGCTCAGCGCATGGGAAACAAAGATTTAAGAAGCACCACGTAGTAAAATCTGTTTGCGCTATAATGAACTTCTTTGCTGGAATCACAATGCTTGTTTTGCTACCGTGGAAAAAGGTACAAATATTCGCTGTACTTACTGCCACTCGGACAAAACATATCTCAATATGCAATAATTTGTTGCGTTTTGGGAGATTCTGTGCTAAGATTATAAAAGCAAAATGCAAAAAGAGGGCACCATGATGATTTACAGCTACGACAAGTTATGGAAATTGTTGATAGATAGAAAAATCACGAAAACCGAGATGCGGCAGCAAACAGGCATTAGTACAAATATGCTCGCAAAAATGGGAAAACAGATGCCAGTTTCCATGGAAGCCCTTGCAAAGATTTGCAACTATCTCGGATGTGGGCTTGATGATGTTGTGGAAATATTTTCTTTTACCGAAGAAGGTGGTGACAGATAATGGCGGGAAATAGCAATCTACATGATTCTGCAAGGAACAAACAGGACGAGTTCTACACGCAACTTTCGCTGATTGAAAAGGAACTCAAGCATTACCGGAGTTTCTTTGCTGGCAAAACAGTTTTGTGCAACTGCGATGATCCCTACGAGAGTAACTTCTTTAAGTACTTTGCCATGAATTTCAACACTTTGAGGTTGAAGAAATTGGTAACAACTTGCTATGCAACATCACCCGTGGTCGGAGACGAATTTGAGTACTATGTTGACAATGCTGGACAGCTTGCATTTGTTCCAGACACCGACACAACTCCATTGGTTTGTAGCACTCGGAGACCCTATCGAGTAGAAATCACCGAGGTGACAGACGAAAACAACGATGGGCGGGCAGATCTTGCGGATGTCGAATATCTTATGCGAAACAGAAAGAATACTATGACACTTCTTAATGGTGACGGAGATTTCCGAAGCCCAGAGTGTGTAGAGTTGCTAAGAGAAGCTGACGTGGTGGTAACAAACCCACCGTTCTCCCTGTTCCGCGAGTATATTACGTTACTTGAAGAATACAGAAAATACTTTATAATCATTGGAAATATGAATGCTGTCACATACAAAGAGATTTTTCCGATGATTGCTGAAAACAGATTATGGCTGGGGTATAATAGTGGACATTTTTGGTTCAAAGTACCCGATTCTTACGAGATTAAGAAAACTGATTTTAAGATTGATGAGCATGGACAGAAATGGCGGCGGATGGGAAACATTTGCTGGTTCACAAATGTTGATATCGAAAAAAGGCACGAAAATATGCCCCTATTCAGGAGCTACTCGCCAGAATTATATCCTAAATACGATAACTACGACGCTATCAATGTTGACAGAACAGTAGATATTCCCTGTGATTATTATGGCGTCATGGGTGTTCCAATCACGTTCTTGTCGCAATATAACCCTGACCAATTTGAAATCGTAGCGTTCAGAAAAGGTACTGACGGCAAAGACCTTGTTTACTCTTTTCCTGATTGTTCACATTCTGTTAATGTAGAGAGAGAGAGAGAGAGAGAGAGAGAGAGAGAACGGGGCGGCGGACGGTGCAGCCGTACTTCCGTATCCTCGTCAGACGCAAGCCGACAACTCACACGACGACGTGATTCGTCCGGTTCTGAACGGCAGGAAATTATATCGACGGATCACAATTCGTATGCAACGGCAATCCCAGGGTTGATCAAAAATGCCGAGGGGAAGATTGACGGAAAAATCACTTATGTGCGATTGACTATTCGCAGAAAGTAGAGAGTATGTATGAAAATCAAACTACATGAGATTCCTGTGCGAGAAGTAGTTGCAGGATACAAGGACAGTGCTGAGAACGGTGTCGTGGGATACGATGGAAGGCTGAATATCCGCCCAGCTTTTCAGCGGGAATTTATCTATAAAGACAAACAACGTGACGAAGTTATCCGTACCATCACAAAGAATTTTCCTTTGAACGTGATGTACTGGGTTAAAAATGATGATGGCAATTTTGAAGTGCTTGATGGTCAGCAGAGAACAATAAGCATCTGCCAATATGTTCAAGGTGACTTCTCTATCAACCATCTTACATTTGCCAATCTGACGCATACGGAACAGCAGCAGATCATGGACTATCCTCTGATGATTTATATTTGTGAGGGTACGGATAAGGAAAAGTTAGACTGGTTCAAAATCATCAACATTGCAGGAGAACAACTGACAACGCAGGAATTACGAAATGCGATTTACACAGGCGAATGGCTGACCGAAGCAAAAAAATATTTTAGCAAAACCATGTGCCCGGCTTACCAAATTGCCGGTGACTATTTGAATGGCTCCGCAATCCGTCAAGAGGCTCATGGGCGCTGTGTATTCCGTATGAGATCGACGGTGAAAAGAAGCCAACATACCCGGATTTCCTGATCATTCGCCGTGATGGCTCGGAGTATGTCGTTGATATTCTGGAGCCGCACGATCCGACCCGTCAGGATAACCTTGGCAAGGCAAAGGGCTTTGCGGAATATGCACGGCAGAACCCCGGTGTCGGCAGAATCCAGCTCATCCGTATGCAGCGCGATTCTGTCGGCAGAGAGCGGGCGTTCCGTCTGGATATGTCCAAGAGTTCCATCCGTGATAAGGTTTCTCGCTGCGCAAGCAACGATGAGCTGAACCACATCTTTGAGAGCGACGGATTCTTTCAGTAATAGATAGAAAAGGAAGAGACGCAGATGAACGAACAAGTTATCATCAGCAAAATGCATGAGTACCTGCACACGGCCACAAAAGAACTCTGTGCATGGCTTGCAAAAATGTTGCCCCGCGTCGGCGAGGATTGGTGGCAGGTATGCGTGATGGACAACCTGTCATTCGCTCAAAAACAATACGCCACAGAAAACGGCTACTCGAAGCTGGAGGATCTTGATCTTGCAGCCATGCTTCGTGTTGCCGACAAATCATGGTACGACATGCGTTCATTTGCCTATCTTCCAACCCGCGACCGTCAATGCGTCCGGGACATGATGAAGGTGCGCAACAACTGGGCGCATCTTGCCGGAGCCATCGCCGACAAGGATATCGTGCTGCGTGATCTGGATACCATTCTGGCGTTCTTTGAGAACGTGATGGTAACCAATAAATACACGCAGGGCATCGAAGATTTCCGGCGCGAAGTTGAAAATGCCGATTTCTCCGCCGTCTTTGAAACCGAGACAGTCAAAGTGAAAGCACCGGAACCGGTGCAGGCAAGCGCGGACGGCATTCAGGAAAAGGATCGCGTCTATCTCACCGGAGATCCAAACACCAAAGGCATGGTGTCCTCCGTCACGGACATTGGCGGCACCAAGCGATACGAAGTATTCGTCGACGGCGAAATCAAAACCTTCTATGAAGGACAGATTCAGAAGATCGATTCCGCGCCGTCCTACAGCTGGGTGGATTTGAGCACACTGCAAAGTAACCTGACGGCATACAAAATCAACAACCCTTCGGCGGGCAATCTATATTCGCTGAACGCGGCAAGAATCGATTTCGTGCCGTATCAGTTCCGCCCCGCTCTGAAGCTTATCAAATCGGATGAGCCGAAGATCCTGATCGCGGACAGTGTCGGCGTCGGCAAAACGATCGAAGCCGGCCTGATCGTGAAGGAACTGGAAGCCAGAAGCGAGCTGGACAATATCCTGATCATCTGCCCGAAGCCTCTGGTAGCAGAGCGGAAATGGGAGCTTGAAATGAAGCGCTTCGATGAGGATTTCATCCCGCTCGACGGCGCGATCCTCCGGCAGGCCATATCCGACACCCACCGAGACGAAGAATGGCCGGTACGCTATAACAAGGCTATCATTCCGTATTCCATTTTGGACAGCCGCGTATATGAGGGCGAAGATCACCGCAGAGGTAAGCAGTACGGGCTTCTGAATCTCGACCCCGCGCCGCACTTTGATCTCGTGATCATCGACGAAGCGCATCATATCCGCAACGGCAGTCTGGACAAAGACAAGGCATACGCATATAAGTGTGTTCGGTACTTCTGCGAGCACGCGGATGCAGTCATCATGCTGACCGCCACCCCGCTGCAGACCAGCGATGACGACCTTTTCACGCTGATGAATCTGCTGCGCCCGGACGTCATCATGGACAAAGATGTGTTCCGCATGATGTCCAGACCCAACGAATTCATTTACAGGTGTTCCCACGCGATACGCGGAGCGGGCGAAGGATGGCAGGAAGTTGCCATTGCCGAGCTGCAGAATATCCGATCCACACAGTGGGGCGAAAATATCATTGCCAAGAATCCACTGTACGCAGACGTTCTGGCACGACTGGCAAGGCCGGACATTACACGCGAAGAACGCGTCAAACTCGTTTCCGACGTGGAATCGCTCCACAGCTTCAACACCATGCTGAACCGGACACGCAGAAAGGATATTCAGGATTTCTGCATCCGCCGGTCTTACACGGTCGAAACCAGCTTCACCCCGCAGCAGTACGACCTGCATAACGAACTGCTGAGATTTGAATACGAAGCGCTTTCCAAACTCCACAATGTGCGCTGCATTCCCTTCATGATGAGCACGATCCGACGTCAGGCGGCAAGCTGCATCTTCGGGCTCGCGCCCCACATCCGAGATCTGATCACACGGCGCTTTGACCAGATGGTTGAAGATCCGGATGTAGACATGGATGAGTACGATCTGGACGGAAAAGCCACGTCCACATTGATGGCGTTGGCTCATCATGTGCTGGAGCTCGCAGATCTGCTGCCGGAAGACGACCCGAAGTTCGACAGCATCTGCACGGTGATCGACGAAAAGCAGAAGCTGGAAAACAACAAGATCATCCTCTTCAGCTCGTTCCGGCATACACTTGCCTATCTGGAAAAGAAGCTGCGCAGCTGCAATTATCGTGTCGCGCAGATCAACGGCAGCGTCAAGGACGATGACCGTCGCGCACTGCGTGAACGGTTTGAGCTGGACAAAGCAGACCCGGATGCGCTGGACATCCTGCTCTTCACAGAGGTAGGCTCAGAGGGTTTGGACTACCAGTTCTGCGACACCATGATCAACTATGATCTGCCATGGAACCCGATGCGCATTGAACAACGTATCGGTCGAATCGACCGTCGCGGCCAGAAGAGCGAAGCGGTCAACATTTATAACATTATCACGGCAGACACCGTGGACGCGGACATCTACTCCTGCTGCTTGATGCGAATTGGCATATTCGAGCGCAGCATCGGCGAATGCGAAGAAGTACTCGGCGCAATCGGTGCGCAGATCGAGCAGATCGCTGTGAATACCGCTTTGACCGATGAAGAGCGACGTCGCAAGCTGGAGCAGATGGCAGATAACGAAATCCGCCGCATGCAGGAACTCAGCAAGCTGGAGGATGAAGAGCGGGCGCTGTTCGGTTTCGATCTCTCAAACTACACAGCAGCAAAGGAAATTAAGGACGCAGAAAGCCCGTGGATTTCGCCACTCAGCATTCAGCGGCTTGTTGAACGTTATTTGAGAGACCGGCTCGGCGAAGGCCAGTACATCATCGGCGCATCTGAACTCAAGCAGATTCGTCTGAGCCGTGAAGCTCGGTTAACGCTTCTTGAAGATTTCCGCAGGCTGTCAAATATCAAATCGGCATTGAAGCGCAGATGGGAGAATTACCTGAAGGGCTCCGAGCCGATGCACCGGCTGACATTTACATCGGAGACCGCGTCGAAAGAACGGCGGGCGTTCTTCATTACCCCCATGCATCCGCTAGTCAAGCAGGCAGCCAAATACTACGCCACCAGTCAGGTGTCGTATATCCATTTGGAATACTATTCCGAGGAACTGCCGGAGGGTACATATCCGTTCTCCATTTACGCGTGGAGCTATGTCGGGCTGAGCCCGATGTTCCGCGTCGTGCCGATTTGTGAGAACGAACTGCTGGCGGCAGAGCTCACGGATATCCTACAGGACGCGGATACTTCCACAACCAGCATTACTGTTGACAAGGGCACGTGGGCTGGCTTGGAAGGTATGCACATTGCTCTATGGCAGCGAGAAAAAGAGACGTATCTCGCCGGAATCCAGAGCACTGCAAACTATAAGCTAGAGAGCATCAGCAGTAACTACAGGAACCGGAAGAGAACGCTGGAGCAGAAAATCCGTGACGCATTCGACGAGAAGATTCGCAGGATGTACCAGAGCGAGCTCGGCACCGCTACCGAAAAATATCAGATAAAAGTTGGCGAAATTAACGACCGCGCTTCCCGCGCGGATATCCACACATCTCTGATTGCAAACGGCATCATCGAGATCAAGAGGGGTTAATCATGAGCAACATTGCTGACAGAGTCAGGACAGCACAGGATAAGGACGGAATGCTGCGCCGTGCATTGGAACGCATCATTCAGCTTTATACGGATAAGTCTCACTTTGTATATGAGCTCCTGCAGAACGCAGAGGACGCGGAAGCCACAAGTATTCGATTTATCCAACACTCAGACCGGCTGGAAGTATTGCATGACGGAAAGCCATTCACGTCGGCAAACCTTCAGGGGATCTGCGACATCGGAAAATCTGACAAAGTAGATAATCTGAATCAGATTGGCGAATTCGGTGTTGGATTTAAATCGGTTTTCGGCATCTGTGACACAGTTCGGCTGTATAGTGAACCGGCTCATTACAGAGGGGAAATGGTCGGCGATGCTGTCCCCTTCGCTGTGAAAATTAAGGACTTCACGAGGCCGGGGGATATCCCGACGGAGGAAATGCCGAGGACTTATACCACTCGTTTTGTGTTTCCTTTTGCGGTGGGGCACACCTATTCGGGATTTAAAACGCTGCCCGCGCTCGTGGACACGCTTGCGAGGAAGCTGCAGAATCTCGGCATTACGACGCTTCTCTTCATGAATCACCTTGAATTGATCGAGTATCAGATCGAGACAGAGGATGAGCCCATAACAGGCGAATATTTGCTGGAGAAGCAAATGATTAACGACCACTGCTCGCTGGTCTCAGCCCTTGGTGTTTCGGAAAAAGAAAAAAGCGATCCGGAAAATACGGAGATGATTTCCTATCTAAAGTTTTCCCGCAAGCTGGAAAGGTATCCGCTCAGGACAGTGGATATTGCTTTTCCTATCAAAGAGGAAAACGGCGTATATCAGTGCGTCAAGGCCCCCAACCCCTATGTTTCCGTGTATTTCCCCACAGAAACAGAAAGTAAACTGGACTTTATCGTTCAGGGGCCTTTCCGCACAACGCCGAACCGCAGCAGCATTCCCTCAGATGATGCCGACAATATTTACCTCGCAGGAGAAGCGGCGACGTTGCTTCGGGAAAGCGTTCTAGAACTGAAGGCAAACGGACGGCTGAGCATGAGCTTCGTTAAGGCACTGCCCATAGACGAAGACAGATTTGATACGTTCGGCCTCTTCCTCCCGCTTTACGAAACCGTCCGGGATTTGTTCCGAAGCACCGCCGTTATTCCTACAAAGGCTGGCAAGTATGTTCATCCGAAATATGCAAAGATTGCAAGACAGGAAAGACTGGCGTCGGTCTTTTCGGACGAGCTGCTCACTCAGCTGATAAACGACGGCGGCAAATACTGCTGGCTTCCGACGTTCCTTACGGAAACGAACAGAGAGTACAAGCACGTCCTCGATTATATGACGGGAGAACTCGGCGTACAGGTAATTCGCCCGGAGGATCTCCGAGGTTTCTTTGCCTCGAATCCGAAGTTCCTTCCGTCGCAGTCAATCGACTGGCTGGTCGATCTGTACGGCATTTTTGAAAACATACCCGGCGCGTTCTCAAAATCAAGGTATGAAACGAATATGACCACGGCAAACATCGTGAAGACTGCCACAGGCACATTCGTTGCTCCTTTCCGGCGTGAAGGCAAAACATACATTCCGAACGTTTTCCTTCCGTCCCCCAAAATCCGCAGCGCAGACATCAATTTTGTGGATGCAACGCTGTACGAAAGATGCCGCCATTTCTTCGATGACATCCTCCAGTTGCAGAAACCAAACGAATATGACTTCCTGATCAAAGACATAAAGAAGCGCTATGAGAGCGGGCACATCTATGATGATGATCAGCATATCGAAGACATCAAGGCGCTTTTCAAATACTTAAAACGTGAAGAATACGAAGATGAAGTTAATCGGATCATTCGAGAGCTCCTTGCCCTCAGATGCACCGACGGGAAAATGCGCAGCTGCTACGCTTTCAGGATTTTTCTCCCGATCAGCACTGAAGGGATCAACGTAGAGAGCTACTATAGGAACCTTGGGCAAAACGTGTTCTTCGCCGATGTAGATTTTTATAACAACCATGGTATTGAGACGCCGATGCTGTTGGCGCTCGGCGTGCGTAATTCCATCACGATCGGAGATAACACCGTATCGGGCACCTACGAAACAGGGTCTCGCGGGAAACAGCCGGAATGGTGGACAACCGGCGATTTCCGTTGGAAATTCTCAACGGATGCGTTAAAGGATGTTCTCAAGTACATATCGGCGCATCCCTCGGCTAAAGATTCGATACTGAAATCGCAGGCGATCATGAAGGTGTTAACCGTCAACGAAAGTAGGCTTTGCGGGCTTGTGCATATTGGCGGCAGCACCGTCCCGAACAAGGAGAATGAGCCGTGCGAGATGATTCACATTCTGCGCGGCGAAAGAATCTGGGGATGGGACGGCAAATGGCTGTATACCGAATCCGGCGAGCTCGTTTCACCCAAGGCGATTTCAAAGCATGATATCAGTACTTCCATCTACGGTAGGATCAAGCCGGACTCCGTGATTTTCAGTCTCATTGGCTTCAAAAAGACTGACGCGGACGAAGTGGACGAACTGAAGAAGACCATCCCGCAGGAAAAACTGGAAGCGTATTTCGAGAGCGAGCTGCGCCAGCGCTACGGTATCTCTACTGCCGATCTAAATGAGCGATACGGATCGTCAGTCAATTATGAGAGTGTCGAAGAAGACGCGTCGCCCCCGTTCCCGACATTGCATGTTCGCAGCTGGGATGCGCTGCGAAAGCACGCAGCAGAGATGCTCATCTATGCTGATCCAGTACGCTATGAAGAGAAAATCCGGAGCATACGTGTTAGTAATCGCCCGCGAGAAGCAAAGGCATACCTGTCGAATATGTACAGGCACGAAGGAAATAACCGATTTAAATTTGCCTGTCAGCTTTGCCATGAAACCTGTTCCTCGTTCGAGGCAACGGAGATATTCCTGAAACCGGAGACGGAATTGGATCCTGTAAATCTTTGCCTTTGCCCTAACTGCGCCGCAGCTTATCGTCGCATGCGATCAAACAAGGATCTCATGGAGTCCGTCCGCAGAGCATTTCTTACGATGAAGGATTCAGAGATTGAAAATGGCGACTATGTTGCGATATCGATCGATGATGACGATGAGCTTTGGTTTACGCAGACTCATTTTGCTGAGATCCGAGAGCTGATGAAGCTCACGGAGGAAGTAAAGCGCTCCAAGAAAGCTGCTCCGTCAACGGTCAGCACGGATGATGGAAGCGAAAAAACCGGCATGTCCGTCTATTCCGGCTACATCGGCAAGACCATCCGTCGAAAGGATGGCTTTGTCGGAAAAGTCACGAACGTAACCACAGACGGCGATAATGCTTACGTTCAGGTGCATGTTACCGGTGGCAAAGATGCAGGTAAAGATACCAAGATTCAGCTCTCGTTTATCCTGAAAAACAAAGGCGTCTATAGCGTTTCGGACGAATAGGCGTCAAATAATACGACAATTGCCACTGTTTTAGCTAGTGGTAATCTGTTGACCGACATCATAATTGAGGGAAAACGGATGATAGTTTCAGAATTAAAACTATACGATTTCAGAAAATTTCACGGTAATCCGGGCCTGTCTGTGACTTTTCATAAAGGGCTCAATGCGATTATTGGTGAAAATGACTCTGGGAAAACAGCGATTATTGATGCGCTGAAGCTGGTGCTTTTAACGCAAAGCAATGAGTATATCCGCCCGACAGAGTATGATTTTTATCAGAGTCCAGATAGTGAATCAGTTTCCGAGTTTAGGATTGAATGTACGATTTCTGAGTTCTCGCTCAATGAAGCAAAAAACTTTATTGAGTATCTAAGCTTTGAAAAAGAAGGAGATGCAGTAAAATACGATCTTCATTTGCATTACCGGGCGTGGAAAGAGGGAAGCCGTAAGATATTCCATGAACTTAAAATCGGGGATTCTGACGACAGCATTTCCATAGACGGGAAAGCACGAGAATTGCTTAAGGCAGTGTATTTAAAACCTCTGCGTGATGCGGAAAGAGAAATGAGTGCCGGACGCAGCTCGCGAATTTCACAGATATTGTTTAATCATCCTGCTTTTAAAGATAAGACGGATCATGAGCTAATTCGTATTTTCAAAGATGCAAACCGTGATATAGAAAGGTATTTTACCGAGGATGACGAAGGAAAGGTGATTTTACACAGCATAAGAGATAATCTGGCTTCTTTTAATGAAAAAGATCAGCCCAGCAATGCAGAACTCAAAACTTCGGACATTCAATTAAAATCCATTTTAGAGAGCCTTTCGTTAAACGCGCCAGAGATTCAACCAGGGCTTGGAGAGCTTAACCTGCTTTTTATTGCTGCTGAGCTACTGTTGCTGAAGGATGACACCGACGGCGGTTTGAAACTTGCAATGATTGAGGAATTGGAAGCGCATCTCCATCCACAGGCACAGTTGCGGCTTATTAGTTATCTTCAAAATGAATACAGCGAAAACGACGTTCAGATCATTATCTCAACACACAGCCCTATATTAGGATCAAAGATAAACCTTAAGAATTTGATTTTAATAAAAAATGGATGTGGCTATGATTTATCTGAAGGGGAAACAGCGCTGAATAAAGGCGATTATCTGTTTTCGCAGCGATTCCTTGATGCTACAAAGTCCAATCTTTTCTTTGCAAAAGGGATAATAATGGTCGAAGGCGATGCGGAGAATATACTGATACCTACCATTGCGGAAATCCTCGGTTATCAGTTGGAAAAGAATGGCGTTTCAATAGTGAATGTCGGCAGCACTGCGTTCTTAAGATATAGTCGTATTCTGGTGCGTTCTGATAATAGTGCTATCGGCATTCCAGTATCAATAGTAACAGATTGCGATGTTAAGCCTTTTGACGTTGATCCTGAAACAAAAGAAAAAACCTTCAAGGAAAAGGTTGAGGAGTCGGAAGCTGTCATCTGCGAAAAAACCACCAAGTATCAGATCGGATCTGTACATGCGTTTGTATCCCCTCGCTGGACGTTGGAATACTGTATAGCTATGAGTTGCCTGAGCAAGGAGTTCCATAGAGCCGTTCACTTTGGAAAGAAAATACTCCATGCAAGAGACTATATCTCCCTTACAAATGCAAAAATACAGGAAGCTGACAATGATACAGCGGCAGAATTTGAACATTGGAAAGATTTGTCGAGAGCAGAGAGGGCATATAATATCTATTCATTGATGCTCGACAGCGAAGGAAGAAGTGGATTGAAAGCAATTGTGGCACAATGCTTGTCATCGCTTATTCGGTGGAACACATCTGAAATTCCAGATGGGGTGCCACAGGAAAAAATGTTCGATCTCGATCTGTATAGATTCAAAGCGGATGGCAGCAAACGGGACGAAATGAGAAGGGCGATTGAAGGAGATCCATATTTGAAATACATAGTTGATGCTATCAAATATGCCGCAGGTGTAGTGTAGGAGACAGTGCTTATATGACGGAATGGGATGTCACGGAAAACGATATACAAAGGACAGAAAGCGTTTTACTCCCGAGAGGCTGCAATTTTGCTGATGATGCAAAGGCAGTTATTCGGTGTTGGGAGTCAAAAGATGTTTCTGCTTGCCCCGGAAGTGGAAAAACTACCGTTTTACTTGCAAAGCTTAAGCTCCTTGCGGATAAAATGCCATTGAACAATGGCGCAGGCGTATGCGTGCTTTCACACACTAATGTGGCTGTCAACGAGATAAAAAGCCGCCTTTCTGATTGCGCGGACAAACTGATGGCCTATCCGAATTATATTGGAACTATTCAGTCATTTATTGATCGATTTGTAACAATGCCATATATCAGGCAAAAATATGGAAGAACAGTCCAGCCTGTTGACGATGAGATATATGCAGAGCATCTTTTGCAAGTTATTAATTCTGGGCAGTCTTCTCAATTGCGATGTTTAGTGGATAATCAGTATTCAGCTAATAATGCAATATATAAAAACAAAGTAGCATTTGTTAAAGCTTTGTCGCTTGATGATGCTGGTAACCTTTGTCTACAAAACCAAAGGAGACCGCTTGCAGGCTCGACAACAAAATCGGCAGAACAATTTGCCGCTGCGCAACAGACGGTATTATTTACAAACGGATTAATTAGATACGGAGATACATATCCTCTCGCGTGTGAAGCCATTTCATCTTTAAGTGACGAATATACAAATCTTTTCAGTGAACGATTCAAATATGTTTTTATTGATGAATATCAAGATTGTAGTGATGATCAGAGAGAGGCACTAAGTCGTTTGTTTGATTCAGCCAAATGCCGTGTTATGCGAATTGGCGACCCAGACCAGGCGATTTATAGCTTTCAAGAAGACAATATGGTTGATTGGATTCCAGATGATGGGTGTTTATCAATTGAATCGTCCTGTAGATATCCGCAGGAAATAGCAGATATTCTTATTCCCCTTAGAAAAGGCGGGACCTCAATTGTATCCACTAACGGTAGCTGTGGATATAAACCGGTTCTAATTGTTTTTAACGATCGATCAATTGATAGTGTATTGAGTCAGTTTGTCGTCCAGCTAGAAGCCAAAGGATTACATGATCCGAATGGAGAATACTACGCGATTGGTTTTGTTGGAAAAGAATCAGTTACAGGCTTGAGAATTGGGAGCTATTGGAATAAGTACAAAACTGCCCTCAACTCAAAAAATGATTATCGATATTGGATGATTATTGAAGAAGTATGCGAATCACTTCGGAACGGCAAACTGTATCGTGCGGAGAATAGTGTTAGAAAATTGATTTGCAGGATGTTCCATTATTCGGGTGTTACGAACAAGGATACGAGCAAAGAATTCACGCAAACCAGCATCAAGGATCGACTGAAACAAGAGTATTATGATTATTACACAGACCATATAATTGCGCTCTCAGAACTGCACGACATAAGCAAAGATGCTGTAGATGGTATTGTACGCAGCATGACGGATGCGCTGCTTAAAGGGAAAGGACAAACTTTTTTTGATGCTTTACCCGCATGGTTTTTAGATCCATCAGCTTCTAGCAAAACTTCGACGCCAGACAACAATATTCTTGTAGATCCTATACGGGGGCGCAAAATAAGACTATGCACAATTCATGCCGTAAAAGGGCAGACGCACGATGCAACTCTATTTTTGGAAACCGAAAAGAACCGAGGATCTGATCTAGCTAGAATACTATGGTGCTATGGCATAGGAAAGCCGGGGCAATCCTCACTTTTTGAATATAGCCGCAAACTGGCATACGTAGGTTTCAGCCGTCCAAAAAAGTTGCTGTGTGTTGCTATACAAGAAAGTACATACGAAAAATGCAAGAAGCAATTTCATAATAAACTCTGGGAAGTAGTCGATGTCAGGCAATGAATAATGGGTTTAGATACTTGAGCTATAAGCTTTAATAGGAGGAAGAAATATGAACCGTGGTGACGTTATCTGATATATGAATATGACCATAGAAGAAGGATTCTCCATCCAGTGTGGGATGAACTTTAACGTGGCCAACAAAGAATACGGGATCATTTTGACGAGTGTGCGGAAGAACGCCCCGTATGCAGATCGCTTTGAGGACAACGGTACTACCATCATTTATGAAGGGCATGGTGTTCAACAGAGCTATGCACCGGCGGGCAGCAATCCGAAGGAAATCGATAAACCCATGACCATCCCGTCCGGGCTCCTGCTGAAAACGGATAGTTCTATGCAGTAGCGCAGGGATATAAATATGGAAAACCAGCGAAGCTTATAAAAGTGTATGAAAAAATCAAAGATGGGATCTGGGTTTACAACGGCTTTTTCAAGCTGATCGACGCATGGATGGAGCCATCCAATGGCCATAAGGTGTTCAAATTCAAGCTCGAAATGGTCGACGATGAGGTCATCCCCTCCGGCGAAGAAGCGCCGACAAAAATCTGCACTATGATCACATTATTCCGTTCTCAAAAGGCAGATCATCTACGACGGCCGCCAACATACAGCTTCTCTGCGCGACATGCAATTTGCGGAAGCACGACAACATTGAATGACCACAGGTATTATAGATGATCATTGTTTACGGTTGGTAGACATTGCATTTACGATTTGCGAACTATTACGCAACGATCACGGCTCATGTGTGATGTGAAAGGACGTTGCGAGACTATTTATGGGAATTATTATATATTTCTTCTCACGTACGGGTTTATGAGAAAAAGCCTCACAGAAACTCACACCTCACCGCTCGGCTGAAGAAAAGGAACATCTGAAGCGATTTCCGGGAATCTCCTATTATTCTTTCTCACATATGCATTTTTCAGATATAGCTTCAGATACTACATACTTCAGTACAACAAAAAGAATACTAATCCTTGTACTATAAGGGATTTCCTCATTCTGTCTCTGTCGGGATGGCATTTATCCTAGGCAGGCAGAAACGTCGAAATCGAAAAATCTGCGCCAGATAATCCAATGCTGTGGGTAAAAACGGTATGATGTTATGATCTATACAACAGAAACGCTGCGGGAAGCGCTTTCGAAATATAAAAAACCGAATGATAAGATTCATCGTATGATCCGGGAAAAGAAGCTCTTTCCCATTACAAGGGGTCTGTACACAACGGCCCCGGATATCAGATGTATTATTGCACAATCAGCCAGGATAATAAATCCATCAAACACTTGAATATTCTCGTCAAACATGGTATAATTGATGAGAATAAAGCGAGGTGAAGAAAATGCGGAGATTTGATTATGGATTTCTGAAAGAGAAGGCGTGGGATAATGAGATCGTCGGTTACCTTTCTCAGATCCATGAACAGAAGGGAAAGCAGACGCTGTATCTGCGTCAAAAACCAGCCGAGGTCGAAAAGCTGATCGAGATCGCAAAAATCCAGAGCACGGAATCCTCCAATGAGATCGAGGGCATTCGCACGACGGACACGCGCCTGCGGCAGCTCATGAGTGAGAAGACGACGCCGCGCACACGCGACGAGAAGGAAATCGCTGGGTACCGCGACGCGCTGAACACGGTGCACGAGAATTTTGAGTATATACCCCTGACACCGAACTATATCCTTCAGCTTCATAAGATCATGTACAGCCACACGGACAGCGCATTTGGCGGTTCATTCAAAAACGTCCAGAACTATATCAGCGCGACCACGGCGGATGGAAGGACCTATGCTCTGTTTACCCCTCTGGCGCCGTATGAAACGCCGGAGGCTATGCGGGAGCTGTGTGATGCATACAACTTCGCTATCGGTGAAGGCAATGTGGACCCGCTGCTGATCATCCCATGCTTTATCCACGACTTCCTCTGCATTCATCCGTTCATCGACGGAAACGGCAGGATGTCGCGTCTGCTGACGACGTTGCTGCTCTATCGCAGTGGGTATGAGATCGGCAAGTATATCTCGCTGGAAGCCAAAATTGCGAGAACGAAAGGAAGCTATTACGACGCACTGGAAGCCTCACAGAGCGGCTGGCATGAGGGCAAAGACGATCCAACGGCGTTTATTAAATATCTGCTCGGAACGATTATCGCGGCATATCGAGATTTTGAAGATCGGATGGAGCTCGTTTCCGATTCCCCACTCGAAACCGTTCGAAACGCTGTAAAAACCAGAATCGGCACGAAAGTCGAGATTGCAGAGCTTGTCACGTCCATGAGCGCCACGTCGGTGGAACGCCATTTAAGAGCGCTCTGCGCCAGCGGCGAAATCGAAAAGCGCGGCGGAGGACGATCTACCTACTATATTCGAAAAACCATATGAACATCAGAAGAGTACACAGCCACGGGAAACCGTGGCTGTTGCCATATATGAAAGGTGGTGATGCGTATGATTGTGCGAAGCTGACTTGGAAATCAAATAACGGACAAAGGAGGTAAAACAATATGATTTCCAAAGAACAGTTTTTAGAGCTCAAGCACTTAAAATCACTGGGCGTGCCGACGACAACGATCTGCAAGAAGATTGGGATCTCGGTGCCCAGCGCAAACAAATGGCTGCGGATGGACGAGGATGCGTTCGAGACCTACCTGCGAAACAACACGCCGTATCTCGAACAGTATCGGGCCTTTATCCTCAGTATCCTGAAAATCTGCCCGCAGACGCCGGCGACAAACATCATGTATCGAATCAAGGATCAGTTTCCGGATTTCGATTGCAAGAAGAACACCTTTTTCCGGTATGTGAAAACGCTGCGGGAGCAGACCGGATACATCAAGCCGGAGAATCGCCCCACCTCTTTCCGGGAGGAAACACCGCCCGGCTACGAAGCGCAGGTAGATTTCGGTCAGTTCAAAATGAAGGACATGTACGATCGGAACCTGTGGGTGTACTTCTTCTGCATGGTATTATCCTACAGCCGGATGCGATTTGTGTATTTCAGCCGGGAGCCATTTCGGACACAGACGGCCATTGACGCGCACAAATACGCCTTCCGTTATTTTGGAGGTCGGACACAGACGATTCTCTACGATCAGGACAAGGTGTTTGTTGTCAGCGAACACTACGGCAATGTCATCTTGGTGCCGGCATTCGAGGATTTCGTCTGTCAGGCAGGCTTTAGCGTGATCCTATGCCGGAAAAGTGATCCACAGACGAAAGGAAAAGTGGAAAGCTTCGTCCGGTATGTCAAGGAGGGCTTTTTGCAGGGACGGCTTTACACCGGCATCGATTCCCTCAACAGCGCGGCATTGGAATGGCTTGATAAAGAGTGCAATGGCTCCATCCATGAACGCACACGAAAAGCCCCGCGGGAGTCGTTTCGTGAGGAATCCAAGCATCTTGAGAAGGTGCAGCTCGAGGATGTCAAAGTGGCAATTCGCGCTGTATCCGACAAGAATGCCGTGATTTACGGCTGGAGCAAATATGAGCTGCCACGATCACGGGTCAAGCAGTACGATCAGGTCCGTATAGAGGAAGTTGACGGCATGCTCATGTTCTATAAGGCGGACACCGGTGAGCTTATCCACAAATGCCGCAAAGCTGCGGAAGAAGGTGGAGATATTCCATATCAGAATGAAGACGCCGGAATGGCGACGGTTGGAGAAAGCGCCTTCCGCCGTATCTTCGGAGAGGTAGAAGATATTGAGAACTTTATTTCCATGCTCCGAGAGCAGAACAAGCGGTATGCCAATGTTCAGATGGCGAAGATCGTTTCACTGGCAAAAGCGTATTCTGTCGGGCAAGTGGAAGCGGCAATCCGGTATTGCCTGCGGGTAAAGATATGCTCGCTCAACGAGATTCAGGCATACCTATTGTATCGGTACGGTGTTGGCATAGGGAAACGAAAGCTAACGGAGAACGCTTTCTACCACTGTAAAAAACGGGCAGAAGAGATTGCGGAGGAACAACATGGCAAACTTGATTGAACTATACGAGAAAGCTCGGCTGTTGAATCTGCAGAACCTTGCCCACGGTAAGATCGATCTAAACCGGGAGACGGTATCCAATATCGATTACTTGGATTACATTCTCAGTGCGGAACTGGAGCTCCGCAGTCAGGCGGCGATCAAACGGAACAGGAATGCCAGTCGGTTGCCGCAAAGGGAATTTGATCCGTCGCGGCTGAAGCCGGGAATCGCATGGCAGGTGGAGCAGCTCGAATCTATGCAGTGGATCGAGGATGAACAGAATATCGTCGTCATCGGCAAATGCGACACCGGAAAAACGACGCTGGCGGCGCACATCGGACAGATGGCGCTGGTCCGGAGAGAGGCCGTGTATTACTGCAATATTGAAGAGTTTCTGCGGGTGATCAAAAACAAGGACAGTTCCCGTAAGACGGAAAAGATCTACCGCTACATGCTGGACTGTTCAGTAATCATCATCGACGACGTGATGTACGCCAACATCACACCGGAGAATCTGCCGGTATTCTATCGGGCAGTATCTTTCCTTAATGAGGCACGCAGCCTCATCATCATTACGAACCGTGAACTGTCCGGTTGGGTCAGTGCCGCGGAGGATACACACCTGATGCAGACTCTGGTGGATCGCATCACGGCAAACAGCCAGATCATACGTCTGGGCTAACGGAAAGGAGGACGCCATAGGCGCTACCTCCGACAAGCTTGATACTTGAAATTGAGAATAACGCCCTTTTTGAGGGCAGAATATATGGGGCAGACCATTCCCAGCGTTTTTCCGGAAAGAGCAACTTTTCCGTGACGTTTCGCCTGCCGGGTAGGGGGAGTCAAATCTCTAGGCCTATTTTATCGGACAACGGCGCGGGGTCACGCGCGAAAAATCGGGAAATCAAGATGTGGGGCTGCTGCAATAGGATAAACAATGGTCGAGCAGAATGCGACAGCCATCATGTCAATGAAGAGGTGTTGGAGGCAACTTACCTCACCGCAATGCGAAGGCTCGTCGATAGTGCTGAAGAAGTAGTCGAGGTGGTAAGGGACGGCACTGAGCTCGCACTGGAAGCGGAAAACAAAGCAGCAATGGAAAGGATCGATGAAGAAACCATTCAGCTGCAAGAAGCCGCGCTCGCACTGCACAAGGCAAAGCAGCGGATGGAAATCGGGGCTGTGGAATATGCATCACGGGTCAAAGAGTACAGTGAGCGTATGAAGGAACTGGAGGCCGAACGCAATGAGCTGCAAGGAACGGCAGCCAAATATGCCGAGGTCAGGATGTGGCTCGATACCTTCATAGAGCAAACGATGCAAAGTGATACGCTCACCACAGTTGATGGCACAACCATGAAAATGCTTGTCGACAGGATACACGTCAGGAACGACGGCATTGTGGTCGAATTCAAATGCGGCGTGGCAATCGAGCAGGAATATGTGAAATGAGAAAACGAACCGCCAGCGGAAAAGCACACCCCGTTGGCGGTAATCATTTTGGCGTTTTTCCATGGGTTTTCGTATCATTACGGCGCTCTTTCACATAAAAGAAACCTCTTTTGTCTGCCAAGACAAGAGAGGTTTTTTCTTGCTTTCTGGGCAAAATACAGGGCTAATAATAGAAAAACGGGCTTTGGATCGGTCGATTGGCTGCTACGGAGCTCGATTTTTTGCGTTCAGCGGCAGAAATTGCCCGAAAACACCGGTGTACTTTTTGAGTTTCTTTGCTCCGCAAAAAAAACAAAAGTGTTTAAGAGGTAGGACTTGAACCATAAAACCACGCAGATAAAGAGCCTTAAATAAGAGTATATCTGCATGGGAAGGCAGTGACAGGCTCAAGTTTTCCCTTCTGTTCGTTCCGGTTGAGATAATAGATTTTGTTTTGAAATATGCTGAAGCCTGTTGAAAATAGGGCGATTATGCGGAATAATAATCAAAACCTTGATGTGCCATTCACCAAGGCA
>ENA-OPBO01001120-OPBO01001120.1-human-gut-metagenome-genome-assembly--contig:-NODE-1120-length-19892-cov-2.203004_pt1 | contig 19892 bp, 11 predicted proteins | sample MGYA00241071_ERZ501458 | MGnify/ENA primary metagenome ERZ501458 (study PRJEB25962, sample SAMEA2042509) | human gut metagenome | biome: human gut; feature: human-associated habitat; material: faeces... | reverse complement strand
GCAGTGGGATAACTGTGATACACGACATGTCCCCAGCCACCTTGTCCTTTATCTCGGTGAGGGCCTTCGAGCTTAACACTCGAAGTGATTCGACAGCCATTACGAAACGGCATAGGAACAAAACTGCGAACTACCCGGATAGGGCCTCGTCCATTATCCAAAGGACCGATGTAACACGATGCTTGTGGTTCGGTAAAAGGATATTTCTCTCCGAACTCCGACAAACGAATAGTAAAACGGGGGGTCTCCTCACCATCAAAGTAAAATCGAAATACGGGTTCTTCCGAACTCAGATAACGATGTTGTACCATATTATAAATACAGCCGGCTCCCGCCACATCGAATATTACCCACTCTCCTTTCTTATCTTGATACAAGCTCCAATCCCAATCGGCATTACCACCTTTCTTATCGATACTGCCCTCGTACTTCACTTTCATTTCCCGATCCAATACTGGAAATCGAGCCACATCGGTCATGCGAGATAATCCATACGATTTTGAAGAAACAGTTTCGGAGTATGCATTTCCAGTCACGGAAAATGGGAATAAAGCAGTCACTGCAAGTAATCTTATAAAAGCTTTTCTTTTCATGGATAAAATTTTAAGATATTTTCGATGTACAAAAATACCTCTGTCTCGCAAATCAAGACAAATACTTTATTATCTATTCCTTATACTTTTATCCACAAAAAAGGCCGGGTATCGATATACCCGGCCTACACTTTCTCGAAATTTTAGATTTTATTCTTTCCTCACTAACAATACTACATTTTCTACATGGTGAGTATGAGGAAACATATCGACCGGCTGTACCCGCTCGACCTTGTATTTTGCATCTAACAAAGATAAATCGCGCGCCTGAGTGGCGGGATTACAACTTACATAAACGATACGTTCAGGAGAAGCGAACAATATAGTCTTAATCACATCGTCATGCATGCCGGCACGAGGCGGATCGGTAATGATGACTTCTGGACGACCATGCTCCTCTATAAAATCCTCGGTCAGGATATCCTTCATGTCACCGGCATAAAATAAGGTATTGTCAATGCCATTGATTGCCGAATTCACTTTGGCATCTTCTATCGCTTCGGGAACATACTCGATACCTACCACCTTACGGGATTGTCTTGCCACAAAATTGGCAATAGTACCCGTGCCAGTATATAGATCATAAACCAACTCGGTTCCCGTCAATCCGGCGAACTCTCTGGCAACCTTATATAACTCATAAGCCTGTTCGGAATTGGTTTGATAGAAAGACTTCGGTCCTATCTTGAATCGTAATCCTTCCATACTTTCCCAAATATAATCTCTTCCCCGGAACACACAAACTTCCTGATCGGCAATCGTGTCGTTTCGTTTTTGATTGACAATATAAAGCAAAGACGTAATCTCGGGGAACGTATCCGCTATATGTTGCATCATTCGTTCGATACGCACCATATCGGGCTCGAAAAATACGACTATGAGCATAACCTCTCCTGTCGAAGAGGTCCGGATAATAATATTCCGCATGAATCCTGTCTGCTCCCTCAAATCGAAAAACGGATAATGATTATCGATAGCACATTGTCTTATCGAGAGTCGAATGCGATTGGATATATCGTCCTGCAACCAACACTTTTTTATGTCGAGGACTTTGTCGAACATACCGGGTATATGAAATCCCAACGCATTACGACAGTCGAATTCCTGTTCCGTCTGCAACTGTTCATAAGTCAACCACGACTTATTGGAAAATGAGAATTCGAGCTTGTTTCTATAATATTGTTGCTTGGTCGAACCTTTTGTAGGTAAGATTTCCGGCAAAGGGATTTTACCTATGCGGGTAAGATTGTCTTCCACTTGCTGCCGTTTAAATTGTAACTGATAGTCATAAGCCACATGTTGCCATTTACACCCGCCGCAAACACCGAAATGCTCGCAAAAAGGATTTACCCGCAAAGAAGAATAAGCGTGAAATTTCACGATACGTGCCTCGGCATAATTATGCTTCTTACGCATCAATTGCAAATCCACTATATCTCCCGGTGCTGCAAAAGGGACGAATACTACCAAATCGTTCACTCGTGCCAAAGCCTTGCCTTCGGCTGCTACTCCGGTTATTTCTACCTGCTCCAACAAGGGTAGCTCTTTCTTTTTTCGTGCCAAAACAAAAAATTAATAAGTTACAAAGCCAAACAAAACAATACGAACCGAACATCTAAATAAATTCGGCTATGCAATTATGCAGAAAACCACAGGTTCCACATTCGGCAAAGATAAGTATTTTTCACGAAAGAGACAGGTAAAGCAAATAAATAGTGCACAGCGTTAAAATTTGTAGCAAAATATTTTTGTGGTTTGCACGAATCCTTTATTTTTGCGTATTGTTTCTATACAAGATTTTCCGAATGGGTCACAAAGTCGAATAAAGGAAACAATATTTATACAAAATATCATATACTTATTTATTTATGAAAAGAGTTTATACTTTTGGCAACGGTAAAGCAGAAGGCCGTGCCGACATGAAAAACCTGCTGGGTGGTAAAGGAGCCAACTTGGCGGAAATGAACTTAATTGGAGTTCCTGTTCCCCCCGGATTCACAATCACTACCGAAGTTTGCACCACATACACTCAGCAAGGGAAGGAAGCTGTTGTAAAAGAAATCAAAGGCGATGTGGAAAAGGCTATCGCTCATATCGAAAGCCTCACGGGCACGAAGTTCGGAGATGCCTCGAATCCGCTATTGGTATCGGTTCGTTCGGGAGCTCGTGTTTCCATGCCCGGCATGATGGACACAGTATTGAACTTAGGTATGAACGACGATGCCGTAGAAGCCATTGCTAAAAAATCGGGAAATGCGCGGTTTGCATGGGATTCCTATCGCCGATTCGTACAGATGTACGGCGATGTCGTACTGGGTATGAAGCCTAAAACGAAAGAAGACATCGATCCATTCGAAGAAGTGATGGACAAAGTCAAAGAGGCCAAAGGTATAAAGAGTGATACCGAACTCCAAGTAGAAGACCTCAAAGAATTAGTAAAACTCTTTAAAGCCGCCGTTAAAGAAAATACGGGAAAAGATTTTCCCGCTTCTCCGTGGGAACAATTATGGGGAGCTATCTGTGCCGTATTCGACAGCTGGATGAACGAACGCGCCATTCTCTACCGTCGTATGAACCAGATCCCCGAAGAATGGGGTACTGCCGTAAACGTGCAAGCTATGGTATTCGGCAATATGGGAAATACCTCGGCTACCGGTGTAGCATTCACTCGTGACGCTGCTACCGGCGAAGATATCTTTAACGGAGAGTACCTCATCAATGCACAAGGAGAAGACGTAGTTGCCGGTGTACGCACCCCCCAACAAATCACACTCGAAGGATCTCGCCGCTGGGCTGCATTGCAAGGTATATCGGAAGAAGAACGTGCAACCAAATATCCTTCTCTCGAAGAGGCCATGCCCGAATGTGCAAAAGCACTTATCGAAACTCAACAAAAACTCGAAGACTACTTCAAAGATATGCAAGACCTCGAATTTACCATTCAAGATGGCAAATTATGGTTATTGCAAACTCGTAACGGAAAGCGCACCGGAGCCGCTATGGTAAAAATTGCTATGGATATGCTCCGCGCAGGAATTATCGACGAAAAAACAGCCTTGAAACGCATGGAGGCTCAAAAACTCGATGAACTATTGCACCCCGTATTCGACAAGGATGCCATCAAACGCGTTAAAGTCGTAGCCAAAGGACTTCCTGCCTCGCCGGGGGCAGCAACCGGACAAATCGTGTTCTTCGCCGACGACGCAGAGGCGTGGGCCGAAAAACGAAAAAAAGTAATCATGGTACGTATCGAAACCTCTCCCGAAGATTTGCGAGGCATGAGCGTGGCGCAAGGAATCCTTACTGCTCGTGGCGGTATGACTTCCCACGCAGCCGTAGTTGCCCGTGGTATGGGTAAATGCTGTGTATCGGGAGCCGGTGAAATAAAAGTCGATTATAAAGCCCGTACGGTAGAAATGGGTGGAAAAGTCTACAAAGAAGGCGATTGGATCTCTTTGAATGGTTCCACCGGAGATGTTCCTACCGTAGACGCTGATATGAGCGGGGATTTCGCAGCCATTATGAATTTGGCTGAAAAATATACCCGAGTAGACGTACGCACCAACGCAGATACTCCGCGCGATGCAGCGGTAGCCCGCAAATTCGGAGCAAAAGGTATCGGATTATGCCGTACAGAACACATGTTCTTCGAAGGCGACCGTATCAAAGCCATGCGCGAAATGATTCTGTCGAAAGACGAAGAGGGACGTCGCCACGCACTCGACAAGCTGTTGCCTATGCAACGCAGCGACTTCGAAGGAATATTCGAAGCTATGGACGGTCTGGGTGTAACCATTCGTCTGCTCGATCCTCCTCTACACGAATTCGTACCGCATCAATTGGCCACTCAAAAAGAATTGGCAGAAGAGATGGGTATGAGCATCGACGAAGTAAAATTAGCTTGCGATGCTTTGGAAGAATTTAACCCCATGTTGGGTCATCGCGGTTGCCGGTTAGGTTGTACCTATCCCGAAATAACTGAAATGCAGGCCCGAGCCATCATCGAAGCTGCTTTGAACGTAAAAGCAAAAGGTATCGACGTTCACCCCGAAATCATGGTTCCCCTTGTAGGTGTTGTAGAAGAATTGAGAATGCAAGCCGAAGTTATTCACCGTACCGCTGCACAAGTATTCGAAGAACGCGGCGACACGGTTGCCTACAAAGTAGGTACGATGATCGAGGTCCCCCGTGCAGCCGTTACAGCTGATCAAATTGCCGAAGTTGCCGACTTCTTCTCATTCGGCACGAACGACTTGACTCAAATGACGTTCGGCTATTCTCGTGATGATGCCGGTAAATTCTTAAAGATTTACAAAGAAAAAGGTATCCTCAAAACCGATCCGTTCGAAGTTCTCGACCAAAAAGGTGTAGGGCAACTCGTACGCATGGGCGTGGAAAAAGGCCGTTCCACCAAACCGTCGCTCAAAGTCGGTATTTGCGGTGAGCATGGTGGTGAACCTTCATCTGTGAAATTCTGTGCCAAACTCGGTATGAACTACGTATCTTGCAGTCCTTACCGTGTACCCATCGCACGTGTGGCTGCCGCCCAGGCTGCTATCGAAGATTAAAAAGTACTTTGATAACTCTATAAAAAAGGCTAACATTATCTGTTAGCCTTTTTTATATCCCCTCAATATCGACCCTTTCATACGATAATAAAAACACTGTAATCAAAAATTCATACCGAGAGAAGTTCAGTTCTCCTGTTTTTAAGTACCTTTGTTTCATCAAGTAAAACGGATCGAAATACAAACACGATGAAAAAAACACTACTCTTTATTAGCCTTTTAATCCTTTCCGTCTTATCAAAAGCCACTCGGCCCAAATATGTATTCTATATCATCGGCGATGGAATGGGCATAAATCAAGTTAACGGTACTGAAATGTTTTACGGGGAACTGACCAGTAAGACAGGACCCTTACCGCTATTGTTTTCGAAATTCCCTTATACGACTTTTGTAAGCACATACTCTGCCAATCGAGGAGTAACAGACTCGGCAGCAGCTGGTACGGCATTGGCCTGCGGTGAAAAGACCAACAACAATACGATCGGTGTGGATGCAGACAGTCTACCTATATATAGTATAGCGGTGGCAGCACAAAAGAAAAACATACCTGTTGGAATTATTACCAGCGGAGAAATAGACGATGCCACTCCCGCCGCTTTTTTCGCTCACCAAATAAACCGTAATAACCGTTACGAAATAGGAGTCGATATGCTCGCCGCCGGATTTGATTTCTATGCAGGAGATAAATTTACACAACCGTCACCAGAAGGAAAAAAATCTCTATACGATATGATTCCAAAAGCCAACTATACATTGGCTCTCGGCATACAAGAATACAATCGCCAATCCCAGGTAGCCTCCAAAATGATTTTATTTCCCCAAAAAGACTTCCCTTACGCCATAGACCGTAAACCGGGAGATATTTGTTTAGCCGATCTCACCCGATGTGCAATAGACTTTCTGCAACAAAAAGGAAATGGTTTCTTTTTAATGATAGAGGGCTCCAAAATAGATTGGGCAGGACACTCCCGTGACGGAGCTACCAATTTCAGAGAAATAAAAGATTTGGAAGAATCGGTAAAATTGGCTTATGATTTTTATAGAAAGTATCCCGATGAAACCCTCATTATCGTTACAGCCGACCATGAAACCGGAGGCGTAGTATTAGGCAACGGAAATTACTCACTCAACCTGCAAGCACTCCAATATCAAACGATGAGTGGAATAGCGTTTACAAAAGAAATAGAAAATCTGCGTAAACAAAACACCGAAATTTCATGGGAAACCATACAAAAGGCCCTATCCCATGCTTTTGGCTTTTGGAGCAAGCTCGACTTATCCCCCGAACAAGAAGCACATCTTAAAAAAATTTACGAAGAAACTATACACAACCAACAAGGGGACTTAATAAAATCTCTATATGAAAACAATGAACCGATAGCCGAAGCCGCCAAAACGATTCTCAACGAAATAGCCGAAATCACATGGTCTTGCAGTTCTCACACAGCTGGTTATGTCCCGCTCTATGCGATCGGTTTAGGAGCAGAAAACTTTCAAGGGAAACTCGACAATACCGATGTACCCTTGCTAATAGCCCGAATTGCCGGCTACGAATAATACAAAGACTAAGAAAAGAAAGCCTATCTATATATAAGATTTTTTAGAAAAAACATTGTAAAATAAAATAAAGGAAATAACTTTGTCCCTTGTAATCGGTTTGCTTTTATCGCGTTCGATAAAGCAATGAAAAGGGAATCGGGTGTAAATCCCGGACAGACCCGCTGCTGTGTAGTTCGATAGATTTTAGACAAACAACTACAATGCCACTAATCCAATGTGATTGGGAAGGCGTCTAAAATAGAACAAGTCAGAAGACCTGCCGGTTACATAATAAAATTTATCTCTTCGTGGATTAGGAGATAAAGCGAATACTTTTCCGATAGAAATTTTTTGCGAAAGCAAAAAAATACACCATGTTATAGAAACACGCTTTTCTATAACGTAGTTTATATATATGTAAAATGATGCAGTTATGAGAAGAATGATTCCTTACAGTGTGGATATAACTGGGAATTTTGTTTATTCACCGCAATTAATCGAAGCACGCAAACAAGTTCAAGAAGGACTTCTAAATGCAGCACAATTACTGGAAATCGAAAATAAAGAAATCCAACACATTGTCGACACATGTAAACAGATAGGTTTAAAATGCGTTACCGATGGAGATTATAGATCAAACGGATATACGGATTTTTTTCATCATCTTCAAAACATTTCCAAGCACGAAACAGAACCAAACGATACGTCAGAAGAAAATGATAAATCCGTTATATGCGGGAAAATAGACTTCGACAATCATTTTTTATCGACGCCACCTGTCACAGAGCACTTTACCTATTTGACAGGAATTATCGGAGGCGACATGTATGCAAAAGCTCTACTACCGTCCCCAATGACTTTATTAGCTGAATTAATCCGTCCTGAGAACCGTCTTAATACAGGAAGATATTATCCCGACATCGAAGTGCTCTCCCATGATATTGCACAGACCTACCAAAAAGTAATTAGAGAATTTTACAATATGGGATGCCGATTCCTACAATTCAGCGACTATACTTGGAACTTAACGGGAGGCTGCGATATTCAACAAATATCCGAAGCAAATAATACCGACCTCGCATCTCTGTCCACCGTGCTTGCTCGTTTGACCGAACTCTGCTTAAACGACAAGCCCGACGATATGTGCATATCCTTACAATTCGACGAGAAATGGTGGAATACCCGAGATCGAGAGAAAATAGCAGAAGTACTACTCTCTACGCAAGCGAATGCCATAGCTTTCGACTTCGGTAATAGGGAAAATGAAAATATAGACTTTTCCATCTTGAAACATTGTCAAAGCAAAGACGTTATATTAGGGCTTGTATCGACTTCAAGTAGCCAACCGATATCTACCAGCACTATCACTCATCATATCGAAAACGCTGCACGCCTTCTACCATTGGAGTCTCTTCATCTCAGTTGTCAAGGCAATTTCAGGAATTTATCGGGAAACAGCTCGATTTCAGAACAAGAAATGTGGAACAAAATAGCGACAATGAAAAATATTGCAAAAACCGTTTGGGGAGAATAGAACGGGCTTCCCGGTTTTTCTACCTTTATATATGCAAAAAGTCTACCCCCACGAATTTGCGATTGAATCGAAAATAGAGTATGGTTCGACATGAAAAACAAATATATTTGTTTTATCTGGCTCTTATCTTTCACTATCTTTACACAATATGCGAAAATAGGATGCGGTTCTGCATAGTCAAGTCGGAAATGCAATTTCCGCTTGCCTTTGCACTCACCTTTCACTATCTTTGCACGTCGAAAAATCAGTCAATACAACAAAAGTGAACAGTATACACGAAGAACTTAAAGCCGTATCGCAGTTCCTTTCGGAATATGCTACATGTCTCATGGCTTCGGGAGTACATACGTCGAGAATTGTACGCAATACAGCCCGTATAGCCGAATCTTTCGGTTTTGAAGCACACATGACCTTATTTCACAAAACAATCATAATGACTTTGCGGAATAAGGAAAATACCCATGTATACAGTATGGTAAACACAGCAAAAGCCGGCGCTATAAACTTCGAAATCAATTCCGATTTGAGCGCTCTCAGTTGGGAAGCCTACGATAACCATCTCCCTCTCGACCAGCTATGGGAAAAATATCATGCCATTACAAGCAAACCTCGATTAAATGCATGGCTGGTATGGGTATTAGTGGGATTCGCTAATGCATCTTTCTGCCGGTTATTCAGTGGAGACTGGATCGCCGTTGCAGCGGTTTTTGTTGCGACTCTTGTCGGATTTCGCATCAAACAAGTATTAGGGAAACATCATATCAATCACTACTTTATATTTACAATATCGGCGTTTGTCGCTTCTTTAATAGCCTCGGTAACTATGTGGCAGCAATGGGGAAACACACCGGATATAGCTATCGGTGCTAGTGTACTCTATTTGATTCCCGGTGTTCCATTAATCAATGGGATTATCGACATTATCGAAGGTCATGTATTGGCAGGAACAGCACGACTCATCAATGCGTTTTTACTAATTATTTGTATTGCATTTGGAATGGCTATCACATTATTGATGATGGGAGGAAAACTATTATGACAGAATGGCAATTCATAGGTTCCGTAGCTGCCGATGCCATCGGTGCAGCCATAGCGGCAATCGGTTTTTCGGTTATATCCAATCCTCCTCGTCGAGTTATTCCGTGTACGGCCATACTCGCTGCTATCGGCCACAGCATACGATTCGTACTACTGCAATACGCCGGATTAGATTTAGCCTCTGCATCATTCATCGCAGCATTTTCTATCGGGCTTCTCAGCCATTTTTCTGCCTACAAGCTCTTCTGCCCGGCCACGGTACTCTACATACCGGCATTGTTACCGATGATACCGGGAATGTATGCCTATCGCACTGTATTTTCTCTTATCAAATTCCTTCAAAGCAGTAATAACGATAACGAAGCAATCCATTACCTTTTGGAGATTTTCAAAAACGGTATAACGACAGCCTCTGTTTTATTCGCATTAGCTGTCGGAGCAACTATACCTATATTCATTTTTTACAAACGAGCCTTCACGATGACGAGGGCCTCACGTCGAATCAAGAAATAAGCCGAAACATATTTTTTTTGTTATATTAATATCATACTTTATTAAAATAGTACTTTATTTATATAAGTACACGCCCGTATCTTTGTGGATAAATATTATTTATTAATTAAACCATGAAGACGGATATGAAAAAAACAATCCTCAGTACATTATGCTTCTTACTGGTTTCTTGCTTTATGTTTTTTGCTGATGCAGGAACCAGAATTGTCGTATTAGGCTCATCGACAGCAGCCGGAGCGGGCGTCTCCGACTCCAATAGAGCTTGGGTAAATCAGTATCGCACCTACCTGCAATCGATAGACCCTACCAACACGGTTACCAATCTGGCCAAAGGTGGTTATACCACATGTGCGATCATGCCGACCGGAACCGATCCCTACAACACGGGAAACCATATTCTCGAAGTCGATACAGAAAGAAATATTACCAAAGCGCTCAGCCTGTCGCCGAACGCTATCATTATCAACATGCCCACCAACGATGTATCGAACGGTATTCCTGTCGCTACGCAAATGAAACATTTCGCCACTATCATAGATTTGGCGAAAGCTGCTGGTGTAAAAGTTTGGATTACCACTTCACAGCCCCATAATTTCGGGGAAAAGTATGATGGTCCATACAACGAAGAACATCAACCCGACATTTGGAAGCAAGCAGCAAGAGATCAATTCAAAGAACTGACAGATAGTATATTGAATAAATATGGCGAATACGCACTCGACTTCTACACTCCCATAGCGACCGAAGACGGATATAGCTTTATACGCCCCGAATACGATTCTGGTGACGGTGTGCATTTGAATGATGCCGCTCATGACATTTTATTTAATATCGTCAAAAATGCCAATATCCCCGAAATAGCAGGGAGTACCCCGGTAGAAATATCTACGACTCCCATCTATATTAACTTCGGTCCTGCCGAAGCCGGACTCGATAGCTGGAATAATGTTAACAACCAAGCCAGCGGATATAGAGTCGACATGCTGAATGATTCCACTGGAAACGCAACGACCGTTTCGATAGAAATTACTACCGGTTTTACCCATGCGGCCAACAACGGCAGTAACTCCACTATTTGGGACATGAACACAGCCATTTCGACAAGTAATTTCAGTTCCAATGGAGAAAATCCTGTTTTGACAATATCTGGCTTAAATCCGACTGCAACTTATTCTTTCCAAACTTTCGGTTCTCGGGCAGGCGATGGAAACAGAGAAACAACCTATACCTATGCGGGAGAAAATAGCGGAAGTGCGACCATCGACGCAGCCTCCAACACTTCGTCGGTCGCTACCGTAAAGGGCATAAAACCCACGGCACAAGGAGTCGTTGTATTGACTATCGGTAAAAGCAGTAACAACACTTCGGGATTTTCCTATATCAACGCCATGCGAATAGTCGCTGAAAAAGGAGAACCTCAACCCGATGTACCCGAAGGGGTTATCCGAGTAGACGTTGCCGGGACCCCAACCCCCCCGCTTCCTGCCACAACCGATACAATCACAACACTTATTTTACAAGGCGATTTAAATAGCTCGGACATAAAAACAATTCGAGAACTTCCTTCTTTGAAATATCTCGATATGCTGAATAGTAAAATCGTGTCGGGTGGCGAAGCTTATTTAAACGGAATGAAAACCGTCGAAAATGTTTTTCCCAAAGAAATGTTCCTAAGCAATACAGTCATCGAAACCGTTATCTTACCGAAAGAAGCTGTTGAAGTCGCCTATCACGCATTTTTCGGTTGCTCTACTCTGAAAAAAGTCGTTCTACCGGAAACTGTACGTCGATTCGGGAACGATGTTTTCAGCGGGTGTACAAACTTAGAAGAAATAAATATGCCGGCCATCGCCGAATCTTTGGGAACCGGTGTATTTTATAACTGTAAGAAACTAACCTCTATCAGCATTCCCGAAGGGATAACAATCCTCCCCGGAGGTACATTCTACGGCTGTTCCACTTTGGAAAGTGTTACCCTACCCAGCACCCTTGAAAAAATAGACGGAGATTGGATTTTCGCGAACTGTCATGCGTTGAAAGCTATTGCTTTCCCCAAAACCATTCAATCGATTTCACCGGGGACATTTTACGACTGCCGCTCTTTGTCGACAATCGAATGTAAATCGCTCACTCCACCGGTTACAGCTACTGGTAACGGCGACTCCCCTTTTACCGGAGCTTTCAAACCCGAAAACTGTACACTCAAAGTTCCTTTTACGTCGATCTCGGTTTATAAAGAATCTAGCATTTATGGGATCATGAACACAATCGTTCCTTTGGCGAATATCACAGCCGACAATGAGGAAGTTTCACCGGAGACTACCGATCTATTAGCGACAGCTAAAAAGATAACCATATCGGGGTCAACACCTGATGCTCTGGAAATACAAGCGTTATTTGCTTCGAACGAAAAAGTCACATCTATCGATATGACCGGAGTTATCGAATATTTCGAAGTCCCCGTTGCAGCAAATCCCAACTGCTTGGTCTATGCACCGGCTTCTGCCCAAGTCGAAAATAACAACGTAGTTATTAATGGGACCGCTAAAAAAATCGTGTTGACCGATGCAATGCCTTTCGAAGCCCCCACTGCATTTCATGCCGATGCCATCAGTTATACCCGCACGATCGAAGAAAGTCTGACGACAAATGCACAAGAGACAACCGGCTGGCGAGGGATTGTTTTACCCTTCGATGTTTCGACAATCCAAGCTCGAAATAAAGCGGGAGAACAAGTAGAACTCAGTGCTTATAATGCAGAAGGTGAATACGATACTTCCAAGAATCCGTTCTGGCTCAGAGAACTTACAACCGAAGGTTTTGCAGCTACACAAACATTCTCTGCCAATACTCCGTATATCATTTGTTTCCCGAATTCTTCCGAGTTAGACGAACACATCAACATCATCGGAGACGTTACATTCAGTGCTTCTAATGCCGAGATTACAGCAACTCCGGTATTTAATGCCGTCGAAGGAAAAGATTTTGACATGATAGCAACTTTGCAAACCGTATCGGCTACCGAGGGAATATATGCAATCAATAATACCGGAAGTTCATTTGTTAACAACAGCCGCGATATCGCTCCTTTTGAATGTTATGTTATATGTAAACAAGGGAGTACGGATGCTCCCGATTCCTTCGATTTACCGGCCAAACTGCCTACTGCAATCGACAACGAAACCGTAACCGGTTCAAAAATCTACACCGCCGACGGGAATCTGGTTATCATCTCGAATGAACCCACCGAAATAGCAGTGTACAACATAACCGGACAAATGGTTCTCATGCAAAAAGTAGAAGCCGGAAAAACCATTGTTAACGACATTCCTTACGGAGTTTATATCGTAAACGGCCAAAAGATCATTTTATAATCAATTCTCCAATTTAGATTTTTGTTTTCACAGCGAATTGCTCGGAGCCACATGGCTCTGAGCAATTTTTTTGTATTGAGATTCTGTACTTCACTTCCTATTTGCTTATATCATTTCTTTTACCCCCTTCGTCACTACGTAACACCTCCCCTATTTGAGGTAGAGTATTTCCACTTCTCCTATGTATTGTATAATGATATATTTTCTTCCCAACCGCGGGAAGGACAAACGACTCAGCAGAAATTTAGTGGGAATAGACCTAAATTTTAATGAATGAAATGGATTGTATTTCTCCTTCTCCCCCCGCTTCGATTCTTCATCGAAGATAGAGGATTGGAAAGATTCCATAAATTTTTTGACTGTAAGGATTAATCCTTTTACTCCGAGAGGACTTCCCCAAACACCCCGTAATGCTACGGAACAAGACAGGAGAAAAGAGCTGTGGGACTCACCATGTTCAAACAAAACCTCGCCCTATTTCTTCCGCCGGCAAGTGCCCTCTCGACCCTATTAAAAGCGTTTTTCCTTAGCGGGTGTACCTTATTACCTTTTCTTACTCCCTCTCCTCCAACCTATATGAACTTCACTATATTGCTCCGCGACACAGCAGAGGAGACTTTAATCCTCTCGCTTACGACACAAAAAAAGAGGGAGCAGCATACAGCCGCCCCCACTTCATAAACACACTATCTATTCCACCTATTAGAATACAGCAACTTTTGTACGATTAACAATATAAATACCTTTGGGTACTTCTACCGTATGACGACCGCTCGACAACATTTGCGAGGAAACGATTCTTCCATCTACACTATACACAGTCACCTGCATATCTTTTTGCAAATCTACATTGATACAACCATTGGCTCCGTAAACTTTCACATCATCGGTTACCACCTCCGAAACAGCACCAGTCGAAGAGCTGGGGATCAAGACCAAATTGTCATACAAATACGATAAGTCGGACTTCATCAAACGAAGATACATGGTTCTGACAGATTTAGCCTCATCGGTAATCATAGCCGGATCAATTTTCAATTCTACGTCCAACCACTCGCCCGGAGTATAATCGCCGATACCAGCGCCTTCTTGTCCGGTACTTGCATCAACCGTATAACCGAACTTGATGTGTGAGCCACCATCGGTACGAACACCCATCTCAATAGGACACCACTCGAAGCCACTTTCCAAAAAGCAGACTTGCAACTTGATTCCAGAATAATCATTCCACGTTTTACCAGCAGGAAGAGCCTCTGTAAACGTAACGGGAGAACATTCGCCTCCATTCACCTTTAAAGCCTTCGATGACGTATTGATACCGGTCGTGTAAGGATTCTCGGCCACTTCGCAAGACCCCGACCACGGCATTCCACAACGAGGAGTCGTACCTAAATCCATAGTCTCGAAAGTAAAGATAGTATTGGGATCGGCAACTTGTTCTTTCTCGATTAAACGAATATTATCAATGGCATAATTGAACGCTTGACGCCCCACCTTAATCAACAAACTTGTACTAGCATGATTACCGTCCAAATAAGTAGCCAAAATTGTTTCATCAAAATTGAAATCGAGCGACATCCAAGTATTATACGTAGCGTCTCCCCATGAATTCTGAGCTACTTGAAAAGTTTTCTCTTGGGTATCATTATCAACCAATCCTAATTCATTACCAACCCATGTGATATTTTCCGACCCTTCCAACACAGCAAGTTGTAAACGAACACCTGTATAATCGGCCAATGTCTTTCCTTCCGGCAAGTTCAATGGAATAGCCACATTGGCAAATTCGGTACTGACTACTTTCAACACTTTTGTCGACGAGTTATCGCTCGAAGAACAAGGATTGTCTATTAACTCGGCTGTACCGCCCCATGCAGCATTCGCACCATTCAACCCAGACTCAAAATCGTTTACCATATAGGTTTGAGCCTGCATACCTACTGCTATACAAGCAGCACACAAAAGAGATAATGTTTTTTTCATGTTATCTACTATTTAAGTTAAACATTTTTATATCCATAGAATTACAGTTCTATTTCATAGGTAAAATTAAAATAAACATTCGACGTAACAGAATTATAAAAGAGAAAAGTGTGGTACTCTTTTATCTAAGACTAATACTATATTATCATTTTTAACAATTATATTTATTACAAGATAACAAGCTGTTAATTAACGACAATTTTTATATGTTCCACCATATAAAATCCCGGTAAAAGAGTTAAATAAACAGGCGAATTTGGCAATACCGATACTTTATGTACCAATACTCCCGATAGATTCCACACACTTACTTCACAAGGCTTTTCACTCTTCAATATAATCTCCCTACCCATACAGGAGACTTTCAATCCGCTTCCCGATATATCCGCACGTTCTTCGATTCCAGATTCATTTCCGGCAGTAACCGTATATTTTTCCAAAACAGACATCTGCGGACGATCCACGGTATAATTATTAGAAGGCTGTACAGCCAATTTATAATCACCCCAACGAGGACCTGCCGACCAATAGGTTCCCGGCACACCGTTATCCCGCAAATAGATCAACAGATTTTCCAGTGTCTCCAACCAACGAGGATCATCGTCGGGAACTCCATATTCACCCAACAACCCTCGCTTATTATATCGTTTCAACCACTCCACGAAATACTTTGCACGCTCAACACCCGTATTAGCTGTAATACCATCGGCATCATAAGAATTTAAATATTGACCGGAATAATCCTTATCAAAATAAAGATGTGCCTGAAATATGAGATTATCCGACGGATCTACCAATGTCCTAAGATTATCGCTATACTCGACCCAAAAACGTGCAGAACTGAATGAATCGCCGCATACGATAATAGGAGTTTCCGTATCTACTTCTCGAATAGCATCGATAACTACCTGAGCTATATTCACCCAGGGAGCCGAAGGATGCATAGAATAAGGCTCGTTCATAATATCGTATCCCCAAATATTATTATAATCCTTGAACTCCTGCGCCAATTTTCTCCACACATCGGCCAAATGTTCGGCAGTAAGGTTGGACGACTCCCCTATTAACGTATAGGTTTTCCCACCATCGAACGAATAACGAGCAAAGTTATGTAGATCGAGAATTACAGGCATACCTCTATCCTCGGCAGCCTGAACAAAAGTTTTCATTTTAGACAACTCCGTTGCATCCAAAGGTCCGTTCATTACACGTTGGATACGTTCCCAACGAAATGGAAAACGGATAAGGTTCAATCCCTTCCCCTTAAAATAATCGAGGTCCTTATACGTTGGATACCCATAATGAGTACCATCTACCCCGGGATAAATACCGCCGAACTCTGCCCCCGATAAATTCACTCCAAAATAATTTTGAGTTCCGTCCCCTACATACTCTGCCTTTTCAATCAGCTCGATATTGTCTATAATATAGATAAATTTCTGACGCCCTACTTTCATCAATAAGCTCAACTCATCTGTATGTTCACCGGCAAGCCAAGCCGAAAGAATCGTTTCGTCCAACCAGAATTCAAGCGTTATCCATGTATTTAACTCACCGGTTTGCCAAGAAGCCGAACCCGGCCAGCATTTATTTCCCACATTATCTTGTACACCCAAATCACACCCTACCCAATGTATATTCTCGCCACACGCATCGATAACAGCCAATTGTAACCGCACACCCATATAGTCCGTCAAAACCTTACCATTAGGCAAGGTAAACGGAATCGAAGTCGCTGCAAATTCACTGCTACTTACCTTCAAAACCTTCGACGAAGAATTATTTACATCTTTCAAAGGATTATCAATCCATTCGCAAACCCCGCCCCATGCATTACCGGCTCCACCGAGCCCCGATTCAAAATCATTGACTAAAAACTTATCATTAGCACTTGCAATCAATACGAAAAATAAGAATAAAGATGATAGCAATTTTCTCATGGTATATTCCTTTCTACTAAAATTTTTACAAAGGAAGTTTTTGATTCAGGCAAATACTACATCTTTTTTATCCTATACTGACACTTTAACCAATCGACCCTCAAATAAATCCGAATGACAACTGCCATTTTTAATAATTCCTTTTTTATCTATCTTTGTATTTACAAAATGAATAACCATGAATAAATCATTATTGACACTAAGTTTAATACCCATAGCCTCGGTAATGCATACATACGGTACAAGCCATGTACCCGATAATCGTCCGAATATCATTTTATTTTTGGTAGACGATATGGGGTGGCAAGATACGTCTCTCCCCTTTTGGACCCAAAGAACCCTGTATAACGAGCGTTATGAAACGCCTAATATGGAAAAATTGGCTCAGCAGGGTATGATGTTCACTCAGGCCTATGCTTCCAGTATAAGTTCTCCCACCCGATGCAGCTTGATGACCGGGTGTAATGCCTCGCGCCATCGAGTCACGAATTGGACTCTACGGAAAAACACGAAAACCGATGCCGTCAGCAATACTCTGGAAGTTCCCGATTGGAACTACAACGGCATAGCACAAGTTCATGGAACAAACAATACCTTTATCGCTACTTCTTTCGTGCAATTGTTAAAAGACAACGGTTACCACACGATCCACTGCGGGAAAGCCCATTGGGGTGCAATAGATACTCCCGGAGAGAGTCCCTACCATTTCGGGTTCGAGACCAACATTGCAGGACATGCGGCCGGTGGCCCGGCAACTTACCTGAGCGAGCGCAATTATGGATACGACGAAGCAGGCAATTCTACATCGCTGTTCTCTGTCCCGGGATTGGAAAAATATTGGGGAACAGGCACATTTATGACAGAAGCCCTCACCCAAGAAGCCTTAAAAGCCCTCGATAAAGCTAAAAAATACAATCAGCCGTTTTACCTCTACATGTCGCATTATGCCATTCATGTTCCCATAGACAAAGATGTCCGTTTCTACGACAAATACAAAAAGAAAGGATTGTCGGACAAAGAAGCGGCTTATGCTTCGCTCATCGAAGGAATGGACAAAAGTCTAGGAGATATTATGGATTGGCTGGAAAAGAATGGTGAAGCCGACAATACCATCGTTATATTCATGAGTGACAATGGAGGATATGCGACAGGAAGCGGTTGGAGGGACGAACCTCTGTATACCCAAAATTTCCCGTTAAAATGTGGAAAGGGCTCTGCATACGAAGGAGGAATACGCGAACCTATGATCGTCCGTTGGCCCGGCACGGTACAACCCGGCACACGGTGCAACGACTATCTGATTATAGAAGATTTCTATCCTTCTATTCTCGAAATGGCCGGTATCGACGATTACGATGTTCCACAAGAAATCGATGGTATCAGTTTTGTTCCTCTGCTAAAACAGACCAAAAATCATTCGCAGGGACGCAGCCTTTATTGGAATTGTCCGAATATATGGGGAGAAAAAGGACCGGGAATAGGACCGTCCTGTACCATTCGAAAAGACAATTGGAAAATGATTTACTTCTACGAAACCGGAGAAAAAGAACTATACGACATACCGAACGATATAGAGGAGAATAACAACGTGGCAGCTTTATATCCTCAAATAATAAACAAGTTATCCAAAGAGCTCGGCAAATTCTTACGACAAACGAACGGACAACGCCCCTCTTTTAAAAAAACAGGGAAACCTTGTCCCTGGCCGGACGAAATTTAAGACATAATTACAGGACTATTAACAAGGGCAATAGATAGATGTCTATTGCCCTTCATGTTTTCTAACGGAAATATTATTCTATCTTGATTTCAAAAGGTGTAGCCGGAAGTCCTACCGAATTATACAAATTGGCATCATCGGGATTATCGCCCCATGCATACCGCACCGACACCGGGTCTATCACATCGGGACATGAAAGAACAACCCGATCTTTCCCTGCCACCTTAGCCTGCACCCATTTATATACTCCGTCGGTTCCGGCAACGGCGAAACTCATTAAATATCCATATTTGTTTTTTACAATCAGCCCATCAGCTACATTGTCGAATTGTACGACAATTTTGTCTTGCACCCGACGAACGGTCTTAGGCATAGGACTTTCACAAACCACATCGGAAAATCCATAATCATTATGAAGGGCATGCAAAGCCAATCTACGTCCTACCTCCTGTTTATTTTTAGGGTGAATGTCTTTTGCTTCTCCTATATCGATAATTACAGCCTGACCGGTATGAGGTAAAGAAAGTGTTTGCGTTTGGGCTTCACGAACTTGCGCCCACAAACTTTCCGAAGGGACTTCAACCGCATCCATATAATTAGCAAGTTGAACCCAATAAAATGGAAAGTCTTTCCCCCATTTTTTTCTCCAATCATTAATCATAGCAGGGAACAGGTGGTAATACTCTTTGGCTCGATTGGTATTATTTTCGCCCTGATACCATATAACTCCTTGCATACTCAATCCCACCAAAGGATTAACCATAGCATTATAAAGTAATGAGGGATAAGCATTAGGCCCATATTCTACAAAATCGAAATCGGAATTTGAAGCTGAAATTTTATATTTCCATTTTCCGGATAAAGGAATAGTCTTATCCCCGACCTTCAAATAAATTTCATTCGCCGGGCCATACAAACCTCCACCGCCTCTATAATCCGATATTTTTAAAGTAATCTCATTCGATTCTTTCAAGACACCGGCAGGAACACTGTATAGGCGTCGCACGTCGTAACCGACGGTCTCTCCTATTTTTTGTCCATTAATCCATGTAATATCGTCATCGTCAATCACATGCAAACTCAAAACCGC
>ENA-OPBO01001116-OPBO01001116.1-human-gut-metagenome-genome-assembly--contig:-NODE-1116-length-19936-cov-3.458830_pt1 | contig 19936 bp, 10 predicted proteins | sample MGYA00241071_ERZ501458 | MGnify/ENA primary metagenome ERZ501458 (study PRJEB25962, sample SAMEA2042509) | human gut metagenome | biome: human gut; feature: human-associated habitat; material: faeces... | reverse complement strand
AATGGCGCACTGAACGCCGCCATCCTTGCCGTACAAATGCTTTCATTGGAAGATAAAGAACTCGAAACAAAATTCATAGCCTATAAAGAAGGACTGAAAAAGAAAATCGTAAAGGCCAACGAAGAACTGAAAGAAATTAAGTACGAGTTTAAAACAAACTAAAAAGATGGATTTATTCAACTACTCCCGACGGGAAACTTCGGAAGTGAATATTGGGGCCGTTCCGTTGGGCGGCCCCAATCCTATCCGTATCCAGTCGATGACAAATACCCCCACACAAGACACCGAGGCTTGTGTGGCCCAGGCAAAGCGCATTGTAGATGCCGGCGGAGAATATGTCCGTCTCACTACACAGGGGGTGAAAGAGGCCGAAAACCTGATGAACATCAATATCGGCCTGCGCAGTACCGGCTATATGGTTCCGCTTGTGGCCGATGTACACTTCAACCCGAAAGTAGCCGATGTAGCGGCACAATATGCCGAGAAAGTGCGTATCAATCCCGGAAACTACGTAGATCCCGGACGCACTTTCAAACAACTGGAATATACCGACGAGGAATATGCCGCCGAACTGCAAAAGATACGTGACCGCTTCGTCCCCTTCCTGAATATCTGTAAAGAGAATCATACAGCCGTCCGTATCGGGGTGAACCACGGCTCACTGTCCGATCGCATCATGTCACGCTACGGTGACACGCCGGAAGGTATGGTAGAGTCGTGCATGGAATTCCTGCGCATCTGCGTAGACGAGAAGTTTACGGATGTCGTCATCTCAATCAAAGCATCCAACACGGTGGTAATGGTAAAGACCGTACGCCTGTTGGTATCAGTGATGGAACAGGAAGGCATGTCATTCCCTCTCCACTTGGGTGTTACGGAAGCCGGCGACGGAGAAGACGGACGTATCAAATCGGCTTTGGGCATCGGCGCATTGTTGGCTGACGGGCTGGGCGACACGATCCGTGTCTCGCTGAGTGAAGAACCGGAAGCCGAGATTCCCGTGGCACGCAAGTTGGTGGACTATATTACAAGTCGCCGGAACCATCCGTACATTCCCGGCATGGAAGCTCCGGATTTCAACTACCTTTCTCCGGTACGCCGTAAAACACGGCCGGTACGCAATATCGGCGGAGACCATCTGCCCGTGGTACTTGCCGACCGCATGGACGGACGTATGGAGACCCATCCGCAATTTACACCGGATTACATTTATGCCGGACGTGCTTTGCCCGAACAGACAGAACCCGGAGTTCAATACATCCTCGATGCCGACGTATGGAAAGGAGAACCTGATACGTGGCCTGCCTTCAATTATGCACAATTGGAGTTAATGGAAACATGCGCAGCCGAACTGAAATTCCTCTTTACCCCTTACATGGCGCTTACCCGGGAAGTTGTCGCATGCCTGAAGCAACACCCCGAAGCAGTCGTTGTCTCACAAAGCAACCACCCGAACCGTGTAGGCGAACATCGTGCCCTGGCACATCAACTGACGGTGGAAGGATTACAGAATCCGGTTATCTTCTTCCAACACTATGCCGAAGATACAGCCGAAGACTTGCAGATCAAAGCCGGCGCGGATATGGGAGCCTTGATCTTTGACGGATTGTGTGACGGAATTTATCTCTTCAACCAAGGCAAACTGAGCCATGCAGTGATTGATGCCACTGCTTTCGGAATTCTGCAGGCAGGACGTATCCGTACCAGCAAGACTGAATATATTTCTTGCCCGGGATGCGGACGAACACTGTTCAACCTGCAAAGTACGATTGCCCGCGTCAAAGAAGCCACCTCGCACTTGAAGGGGCTCAAGATAGGCATCATGGGATGCATTGTCAACGGACCGGGCGAAATGGCAGACGCCGACTACGGTTATGTAGGAGCCGGACGTGGCAAAATCAGTCTTTATAAACAGAAGGAATGCATTGAAAAGAATATTCCGGAAGAAGAAGCCGTAGAAAAGCTGATAGAACTGATTAAAGCAAACGGGGACTATGAAGAGAAGACTTCTTCCCTGTCCTCTCCCAAAGAAAAGGAAGACAAATAGTTCTTGTGGACGATGGATAACCGTTACCTCAAAGAGAGTATATCATAGTTCACCACAGATCGCACAGATTTACACAAAACGATTTTTAATCTACTGACAATCAATAATATTTATCTGTGCAAATCCGTGTAATCTGTGGTGAATACGAATTTTGACTTCCTCTTTAAATAGTATACTTAACTATAAAGTTCTTTATCTCTTACGCTGAGCAAAGATCCACTCCATGAATCCGGGATAGTTGAAAGCCGGATTCCAGCTTCCATGATTGCAACCGGGAAACTCAATATATTCCACTTCCGCTCCCAAGTTCTTCAACGCTCTATAAGCCTCACGCGAGCCTTCTACAGGCACTACATTGTCGGCATCACCGTGAAAAATACGGAAACGAACATTTGCTGCATCGGCCAGACGCACCGGATTCACGGTCCCGCAGATAGGAACGGCAGCAGCAAACGTATCGGGAAAACGGACAGCAAGATCGTACGTCGCCATGCCTCCCATAGAAAGACCGACCACATAGATACGGTTACGATCCACCTGAGGCAAATCAAGATAGGTATCCAACAACTCTTTTACTGCACGCAGTACAGGAGTGATCTCTTGTCCTACCGGCATCTCCGAAGGAATAAAGGAAGAGGGACGGGAGGTATACGCCCAATAGTCTTTTTCGGGACATTGAGGTACAAGGACAAATGCCGGATACTTCTCCCGGTTCACCGGATTGAGAAACATCTGACCACCATGTGTCAACTGCTTCTCGTTATCACTCCCCCGCTCACCGGCACCGTGCAGAAAGAGTACCAAAGGATATTGCAGTCCCGTCTTTTCCACCTCGGGACGAAGTAGACGGTAATTGAGAGAATCACCCCGGGAAGAGATAAAAACTTTCTTTTGATACATCTCTTGCGAACGGGTACCCACGCCCAAAAGAAAGAGACTGATAAAGAAAAGGACAAACTGTTTCATGGTTATTCGGTATTATTCTACATATTTAGTTTCGGAAGGTAAAGATACACCATTTTCGTTAAAGGCTTCCACAGCAAAATAATAATCCTGATCGATAGTCAGCGATTTCATCTCCAACTCATTGCTACCGTACACCATCCACGAACTGTATAACTTATCAGGGGCGACCCCCCACAGGACGTTGTATCCCTGAGCTCCTTTCACCGACTCCCAGCGAACAGTAACATCACGACGGTCGGTGTGCCGATCCAGAGCCAGCTTTTGAGGTGGCCGGGGAGCCTTGCCGAACCCAAGTCCGAATACACGCAGTTCAGAAATAGCCAGATTCGGAGTAGGTACGTCTATATTCTTATAGCGGATATAGCGTGCGGTAGTCGGGACTTCAAGTTCTACATAGTCATTCGGCGTATCCTTATAGCTGCTCCGGCGATCGACCAGTATATTCCAGGTCTCCCCGTCGGAAGAGCCCTCAATCACATAGCGGTGACGCAATCCGGGAATCCGACCGTATAGATTACTCCGATAGTCGTGATAATTCACCTGTACGGCACAGACACGGGCAGGTTTCTCCAGGTCGATCAGTACCCACTGACGTTCATCATTTGCTTCCGCCAGCCAGAAAGACTTGGTTCTTTCATCCGTCAATGCATCCGGTCCGAACTCACCTTTCGCAGTAGATGCCGTCACCGGTTTGCGATAAGAAAGGAGCATCCATCCACGGAACTGCCCCTTCTTGCCGGGTACGGCCGGAGCATAGCGGGGATAATCACCGAAGCGGGTGTCCACGTACATAATACCGTCTTTATCGAATCCGGCAGGAAACATGCAGAGCCGGCGTTCCCAGTTGACGTTGATGGAAAGAGCCATCGAAGCAAAATGCCAATACTCTCCGCCGGGTCCCTGAACCGTACTGCCGTGTCCGGCTCCGTTCATATATCCCCCCGGTTTGTATGACACGGGATTGTGCTTCTGATAGGTGTAAGGCCCCATCGGATGATCGGCTACATAAACACCGTCGGCATAGACATTGAATTCGGTACCGGGAGCACCATACTGCATATAATACTTCCCGTTGTGCTTGGTCAGCCACGGGCCTTCGATATACCCTCCTAAAACGGTATCGCTATGATTCTCACCGAAACGTTCCCAGCCGTGGCGCGGCATGTCGAGATTGAAAAGCTCCTTCACTTCTCCTTTCGGAAGGAACCGGTGATTCTTATCCAGTTCCATACCCCGGATGGGATAAACATTGGACGAACCCCAGAACATATAGGCTTTGCCATCGTCGTCGATAAAAAGATCGGGGTCCTGCAGGTTATGAAGGATGGCGGGTGTAGCTTTCCATTCGCCGCTCTTGGGATTGTCGGAATAGAGAATACTCATAGAACCCGAAGGATCACCGGTGACATAAAGCACTGAGTCTTTATAGTTATGAGCGGCCGGAGCGTTGCTCCCCTGCGGATACCAGTCTTTGGGGGCGATAAAATCCCAGTCCAGCAGATCTTTAGAGTGCCAGTATCCATTGGAACGGGTAACGAACATATAATACTCTCCACGGAACCTGACCACTGCCGGATCGGCACCCGAGCGGTAGGAAATGTCCTTGTCGGAGTTATAGATCATATAGGTATAATCTATGTTCAGCGGGTTGCAATAAGTATCTTGCCGCATGTCTTGCGCAAGGGCAAGGGCGGGAGACCCCAAAGCGAGTAAAAGAAGGAATAGTTGTTTCATGGTTGTAATCTATGGTATATCTTATTCTTCTGAGCCGAACCCCAGTCTCTTCAATCCTCTCTGTACATCGGGATGACTCATGAAGAGTTTCCATATCAAGCCTGAGCGATAGTTTTCAATCATCACAATAATCGGTCCCTGATCGATGGCGAGATAAGAGGAAGCAAACCAGTTTTCTGTCAGGTTGAAGGCATCCTTAAAGCCATATTCTCCCCACAGGCGGTCGCCCAATTCTTCGTAGAAATAACGCATAGCCTCCAGAGAATGTTCCGGAGTATAAGGAATGGAAGAGATGGCTGCGGTCGGGGTAATCACTCCCAAGTCGTTCTGCGGGCAATGTGCCGAGTAACCCTGATGATTGTCGCTCGCTGTCAGTCCCCAGCATTTGCGGCCGTATCCTTTATACTTCTTCGGATTATCGATGCAATAAGCACGGTTGATCAGGGTATGTGCTTTCATCTGCTCACCGTAGTCGGCATAACTGTCTTTGAGTCCGCGCGGATCGAGTCCGAGGTAGGAATAATGTGTAAAGAAGAGAGGGCCGCCAAAGTCGGTGCCCAGGGGCAAGCGGATGCCGTAATATTCTTTTCCGTTCTTGAATGTAATGGAGTTGGTCCACCCCTTATGATACACCGATTCACGAATCGGATAAGTAGGCGAAGAAGCCGCCAGAATATAAGTGATATGGCACTCGTTCTGCCCTTTCAGCTGATGGTTCATCGCCCATCCGTTATTGGGTGACCAATGCCAATAAAGCACATCTTCACCTCCACGGGTGAACCAGTCCCACTCTGCCTGATGCCACAGGGTATTGATCAGCCCTCGTATCCGATTCTCTGTCGGATTATCGTGAGTGAAATACTGGTGTGCCGCCAGCAGTCCTTCGAACATAAAGGCAGATTCTACCAAATCGGCTCCATCGTCTTTCCTGCTGAAAGGAATGGTCTTTCCGGTAGCCCCGTCCATCCAATGTGCCCAGATGCCATGATAGCTATCGGCTTTATTGAGGAACTCCACTATTTTGAGCAGCCGCTCAGCGCCTTGCTCACGGGTGATGAACCCACGTTCCACACCGACTATAATTGCCATTACCCCAAAGCCCGAACCACCGATGGTTGCTATCTCGAGGCGGTCATTGCTGCGCTCACGGGCCAGACCGGACTCGGGATGGGCAAAATCCCAAAAGTAACGGAAAGTTTGTTTCTGGACAAGAGTCATCAACTCATCATCGGTCAGTCTCGGCTGTTTGCCTGTAGCGGTGGCTTGCAACGTACAAGCACAGATCATAAGAAGAAATAAAAGGGTATGTTTCATTGTTGTTGTTAATTCAAGATTTTATCCCCCGAGAGGGCGTGTCGAGACTCATATCTGGTGAATAATGACACGCCCTCAGGTGGCTGCACGGCAGAGACACGGAGATTCCATCGTGCAGTGGGGATAGCGGCTTCCGTTGCCGCAAAGGGCAATCGGAAAGACGCTGTGTGTAATCATGGAATTGATATTATTGGAATGATTCTATTTTAATGAACTAGTTATACATGTTTCATATCAGTTTTTGAGGACTCCCTGCGAGATATCCACCTGCTTCTGCGGGATGAAGAACGTTGCATGTTTTGCTATCGAGAAGTTTGTCTTCCCGTGTGCCTTCATCATCTTCTCCGCATAGCCCGGTACCACCTTGTCCGCACGGATCAGGTCGAAGAAGCGGTGTCCCTCCAAAGCCAGTTCGATGCGGCGTTCGTTCCAGATGATCTCGCGAAGCTTCTCTTTACCGGTTTCCGTAATCTCGGGCAATCCCACTGTCATATCCGCCGGATGCACCGTTCTGCGGGCACGGGCGCGCACCATTTCCAGCTTGTCGAGTGCTTCCCGGCTTTCGCCCAGTTCATTGCAGGCCTCGGCATACATCAGCAGTACATCGGCATAACGCAGGAAGATCAGGTGACAATTCTGTTTGGCAAACGAGTTCTCGTTCCAGTAACCGGTAGGCCAGATGGTCTTTTTATTGGCACGGGGCGGCACTTCTTTCTTGAAATGAATCTCGCCCTTTCCCTCCAATGTCTCTCCATCGTAGAAAATGGTTGCCGTGCGTCGGGGATCTCCCGCTTCATAGGCTTGGTCGAGAGCTTCGGAAGGAGAGAACATCCCCCAGCCCATCTCACCGCGAATGCCCTGCCATTTCACATATTCCGACTCGAGGTTGCGTTCGGTCGATTCGCCCCAGAGGTATTGGTCGGCAAGCATCACTTCGTCCGAATAGTAAGAGTTCGGATTGAACAGGTCGCGATAATCCCGGTGCAAGCTATACTCGCCGCGGGCAATCACCTGACCGGTGTATTTCTTCACGTTGGCATAGTCCTGGCGGAAGAGATATACCTTGGCCAGCAATCCTTCGGCTGTTCCCTTGGTGGCGCGTCCCGACTCTTTCGCACCCCACTCCTGACGGGTAGGCAGATGCTCGGCTGCATAGGTCAGGTCTTCGATGATCTGTTGATAGACAGCCTCTTCGGTTGCACGGGGCTGATTGTATTCGCCGGGCTGCAACACCTTGGTCACCAGAGGCACCCCGCCGAAGGCACGTACGAGATTGAAGTAGAAGAATCCCCGGAAAAAACGGGCCTGGGCGACGCACTTCACCCGGAGTTCTTCGTTCTTCACCGCACCCAGATTGTCCAGAGCCACATTGCATGAAGCGATAGCTTTATAATTGCCTTCCCACCAGCCGTTGATCTCGGAGGTAGAGGCGTCGTAAGTAAAGTCGTTGAACTGGTTCAGACGTGCCACACTACCGTCCGCCAGTTCGCTGCCTGTATCGGAGTTATCACCGGGTAGCTCGGTGATGGCAAACCATGAGAATCCGATGATGTCCCACGCCCGGAGTTGGGTATAGATGGCGTTAATACTCATCAACGCGCCTTCTTCTTCGCCGAAGAAGACATCTTCGGTCAGCTTTCCCTGCGAATCTACATCGAGGAAATCGGCACAGGAAGAAAGGGTCAGTGCCGAAGCCAGTAATATTGAATATATCTTTTTCATTGTAATGGTTTTGGGTTCACCACAGAGTAACACAGGGTCTCACAGAGTTTAATCTCATAGAATGTTTAAAAGGAAATCATCTCTGTGAGACTCTGTGTTACTCTGTGGTAAATCGTATTCATGTCTATATCATTTAATATTAGAAAGTTACGTTCAGGCCGAAGCGGCAGGTAGCTGTCACCGGATAGATCTGACGGTCGATGCCGCCCAGCACTTCGGGTGTGAAGCCGTTATAGCCGGTGAAATAGGCCAGGTTGTTGCCGGAGAAGTAGACTCTCAGATTCTGCACGGATACCTTCTGCATCCATGATTTCGGGAAAGTATATCCCAGTTCCACCGTTTGCAGTTTCACGTACGAACCGCTCTCTACGTAGCGGCTCGACACCTGATAGTTATTGCCTTCCAGAGTCATTCGCGGTGTCATGGTATTCGGATTTTCGGGTGTCCAGCGGTCGAGGAAGGAGCGGTCCCAGTTGTCCGAACCGGAGAAACGTTCCACCTGCTTGGCATTGAATATCTTGTTTCCGAAGTTGCCTTGGAAGTCGATAGAGAGGTCGAATCCTTTCCAAGAAGCACTGATGCCCAGACCGCCGATGAACTTGGGAGTGGGACTGCCCAGATCCTTGCGGTCGTTGGCCGTGATGTATCCGTCACCGTCTACATCTTCGTATATCAGGTCGCCGGGACCTACGTTGTTCTGATACTGTTGTCCGGCATTTCCGGTGGCAGCGGCGGCACGCTCGTTGTAGTCTTTGATCTGTGCCTCGTTCTGGAAGATGCCGATCACGTTGTAGCCATAGAAATATTTAATCGGCTTTCCCTCTTCGGTCATCTGTACGGATTTTCCGGCGCCGATGTCACCGCTGGCGATGCGTTTGCCGCCCAGGCTGATGACTTCGTTTTTGATGGTCGTTCCTGTCAGACGGATACCATACCGGAAGTCTTTCAGCGAATCTTCCCATTTCACGGTAAAGTCCACACCGCTGTTGCGCACCGCCCCTACGTTTGTTTCTACCGGGGTGAGGCCTACGGAAGCCGGTACATCCACCGTCACCAGCATGTCTTTCGTGTCTCTGCGATAATAGTCCAGTTCAAGTGAAAAGCGGTTGTTCAGCAGTCCGAGGTCGAAGCCGAGGTCCATCTGCTCCGAACGTTCCCAATGGACGCTCCGGTTGGAGAGTGACGTGATGGTTCCGCCGGGATAGAACACGCCGCCAAACACGGCATCATAGGACGGAGAGATATTGGCGAGCGCCCGGTATTTGTCGTTACCTATCTTATCATTACCGATCTGTCCCCAGCTTCCTCTGAGCTTCAGGTTGCTCAGCCACTGCACGCGGTCTTTCAGGAACGCTTCTTCGGAGACTCTCCATCCGGCAGCTACTGAGGGGAAGTAGCCCCAACGGTTGTCAGGACCGAACTTGGATGAACCGTCGGCACGGACCGAGACAGTCAGCAGATAGCGGTCCATCAACGCATAGTTGGCACGGAAGAGATAAGACATCATTGTTTCGTGGTATCCGTTGTTGGCCACCGACTTGGAGCCGGCCGAAGCCTGGTCGAGATACCAGTAGTTTTCGTTATCGGAGAAGAAGTCGCGTCCGGTGCCTTCCAGCAATTCGTAAACACGCTTCTGCGCCGTGATACCTCCCAAGAGGTTGAGCCGGTTCTTATCATTGATCTTCCAGTCATAAGTCAGCAGGTTCTCCCACAACCAAGTGAAGTCGCGGTCCCAGGTTTTGGAGAGGCTGTTGGTTTCGTTCTTCTGTGTTTCCGAAACGTAGTATTTCGGCACGAAGTTGCGGCGGCGTCCGTTGATGTAGTCGATGCCGAGGCTGGTTTTAAAGTCAAGCCCGTTCAGGATATTCCAGTTCAGGAAGGCGCTGCCCACGATACGTTCTTTCCAGTCGTCATTGTTTGTATAATGGAGTGTGGCGACGGGATTGGCAGAAGAGGCGCTTTCGGAATCCATAAAACTCCCGTCTTCATTGTAGGGACGCTTCACGGGACTGATGGTATAGGCAGCTTTCACCACCGCGCTGTTTTCGTTCTTCTTATGGCTGAAAGAGGCCGACAGATTGTGCCCGAGGGTCAGCCGTTTGCTGATCTTGTAGCTATTGTTGGCACGTAGGGTAAAGCGGTTGTAGGTGTTTCCGGTGATGATGCCGTCCTGCTGGTAATATCCAGCGCTGAGGTTGTAGTGCACCTTCTCCGATCCGCCGCTGACGCTGAGCTGATAGTCGCGTACGGAAGCCACACGGAAGATTTCGTCAAACCAGTTGGTTCCTTTGCCCAGTGAAGCAGGGTCGTCAAACTTGGGTTTTCCACCTGTGTTGACCAGTGCTTCGTTCAGCAGTGTCGCGTATTCGGTGGCATTGGCCATCTCGAAGCTGCTGTTGTTGAACTGGAATCCTTCGCTGGCGGTGAAGTTCACCACCGCTTTTCCTTCCGTTCCCTGCTTGGTAGTGACGATAATCACACCGTTGGCACCGCGCGAACCGTACATGGCGGTCGCCGATGCATCTTTCAGCACCTCCATCGACTCGATGTCGTGTGTGCTCAGGAAAGAGATGTCGTCCATAAACATGCCGTCCACCACATAAAGGGGATTGCTGTTATTCGTTGTGCCGATACCACGGATACGTACTTCGGGCGAGCTTCCGGGAGCACCGTTAGCCGAGATATACACACCGGAGACACGTCCCTGAAGGGCATTCGCCACGTTGGGAGTGGCAACTTTCGTGAGATCCTTGCTCTTCACCGCACCTACCGAACCGGTCAGGTCGGACTTACGTTGTATACCATAACCGATCACGACAACTTCGTCTATCAATTGGTTATCTTCTTCAAGAGAGATATCCAGCTTTGAGGAGGCAGTCACCTTGACCTCCTGCGTTTTCATGCCGATATAACTGAAAACAAGAGTGGCGCCCGAAGGAACATTCGGAATAGAATAGTTGCCGTTAAAGTCCGTAATGGTTCCGGACGATTGACCTTTCAGCAGGATACTGGCGCCAATGATAGGCTCCCCTGTCTTTTTCTCGGTAACAACACCCGAGATGGTCAGACTGCCCTGCGCAAAAGAAAGCATGGAGAGCAGCAACATCATACATAGGGTAAACAGATTTTTTTTCATCGTTTGGTACTGATTTAAAATTCTGCTGCAAACTTAGACGGTAAATTGATGTAAGTCAAAAAAAGGGGTACTACAAGAGTACCATGCAGAAAAAAACAAGATTTCCGCACTACTTCATCCCTACTGTAAAGGAATATAATTAATTAATATTCAATAAAATAAAAAATAGATTCTGAAAGGAGACCGGAATATGACTACTTCATCTGTTCTACTCCTTTCCGTCGATGAAATATTTGCTTTAAAGACTCCGGAGAGGAAAAAAGACTTTTTAGATTCTGCACTCCGGGATGAAAATATCAGAACCGGTTGGTGCATGAACAGGACTTTTTCCAAAAGGAAAAAGGAGAAGAAAAAAAGCTAAGGATATAAGGCAGTTTTGTACAAATAAAGGAATAGGATTATGCCTTATTTAATGTTCGAACTAATTACTAAAAGCTATATAAGAGCATTTCATCCATTAAAAATTGAGATCTCGACGATGATTTTTCATCATCGAGACGATGTCTTTCTGTCGTCTCGATGACAGCATATCGGTATCTGAGCGACAATTTTCATTTTTTGAATTTTGTATAAAAAGAAAACCGCTACAAGTAGCGGTTTTCCGTATAATATATAATTATTTATGATTTAGTATCAGATTCTCTTTTCCGATCATGTTTTATCGTAACGGGGAGTACATTCGGATTGATTCTATGGTTCTACAAAGATAGGACAATAAATCAAAAATACAATCTTATTTTCTTTATTATTCTCCCTTCAGAAGAAATCGTGCCTTTTTTACATCCCGGCTGTTTCCGCCAATCATTACATCGAAATCACCCGGTTCGCAGACAAACTGCAAATCGTAATTATAGAACTTCAACAATTCCGGCGTGATGCTGAAGCTTACTTTACGGGACTCTCCGGCCTTGAGGAAAATCTTCTCAAAACCTTTCAGTTCTTTCACCGGACGGGTGACGCTGCCCACCAGGTCGCGGATGTAAAGCTGAACCACCTCCGCTCCGTCACGACTACCGGTATTGGTGACGGTAACAGTCGCCGTCAGTTCGCCATCAGCACTCATCTCCGTGCTGCTAAGGTGAATATCACTGTAGGCAAAAGTCGTATAAGACAATCCGTAGCCAAACGGATAGAGCGGCTCGTTGCTCACGTCGAGGTAATTGCTGCGGAACTTTTCAAACCAACGTCCCTCTTGCAACGGACGCCCGGTGTTTTTATGATTGTAGAACAATGGAATCTGGCCTACATTTTGCGGAAAAGTAGCGGTCAGCTTTCCACTGGGATTGACATCGCCGAAAAGCACATCGCTGATGGCATAAGCGGCTTCACTCCCTCCGAACCATACGTTGAGGATGGCAGGCACGTGTTCTTCTTCCCAGGTGAGCACCAGCGGGCGACCGGTAAAAAGCACAAGCACAACGGGCTTTCCGGTTTTGAGTAATTCCTGCAACAGCGCTCTCTGTACATCCGGCATCTCCAGGTTGGTACGCGAACTGCTTTCTCCACTCATTTCGGACGACTCGCCCAGTGCGGCGACAATGACATCGGCCCCGGCAGCCACTTTCAGAGCTTCGTCCAGAAGTTCGCGATCCGTACGGTTATCCCGGTGCAGTTCACGTCCGAACATGGTGGCGCGCTTCTCATAGTCGGCATCGCCAATCAGATTGCTTCCCTTGGCGGTTACCACTTTTGCCCGGTCACCGACTACTTCCCTGAGTCCTTCGACCAGCGAGGGAGCGTTATCCAGCACAGCAGCTACGCTCCAGGTGCCCGGCATGTTGGAACGGGTGTTCGCCAACGGACCGACTACGGCAATGGTTCCTTTCTGGCTGAGTGGCAACACACCTTCATTCTTCAGCAGCACAAAGCTCTCCGAAGCAGTCTTACGGGCAATGGCACGGTGTTCTTTGGTGAAAATCTGCTTCTTGGGACGATTCACGTCGCAATACTTATAAGGATCGTCAAACAGTCCCAGCTTATACTTCGCTTCCAGAATACGGCGGCAGGCGGCGTCGATGGCAGCTGCGGATACTTTGCCTTCCTCCACCGACTTCTTCAGAGTGCCGCTGAAGGCATCGCTCACCATGTCCATATCCACCCCGGCATTCAGGGCGAGGGCGGCAACAGTCTGCTGGTCACCCATGCCGTGGTCTATCATCTCGTTGATACCGGTATAGTCCGTTACCACAAACCCGTCGAAACCCCACTGCTTGCGCAGCACATCGGTCATCAGCCACTTGCTTCCGGTGGCAGGCACACCGTCCACTTCGTTGAACGAAGCCATTACGCTGCCGACACCTGCCTCGACTGCGGCCTGGTAGGGCAGCATGTATTCATTAAACATACGCTGGCGGCTCATATCCACCGTATTATAATCGCGCCCCGCCTCTGATGCTCCATAAAGGGCGAAATGCTTCACACAAGCCATTATCTCGTCATTCCGGCTCATATCCTTTCCCTGGTATCCGCGTATCATGGCACGGGCGATGGCTGCGCCGAGGAACGGGTCTTCACCGTTTCCCTCCGACACGCGCCCCCAACGGGGATCACGACTGACGTCCACCATCGGGCTGAATGTCCACGAGATACCGTCGGCACTGGCTTCGACGGCAGCTATACGGGCGGACTCTTCGATGGCTTTCATATCCCAGGTACACGACAGGCCGAGAGGAATAGGGAAAATGGTTTCGTATCCGTGGATTACGTCCATACCGAACAACAAGGGAATGCCGAGGCGGCTCTCCTCCACCGCCTGCCGCTGTACTTCACGGATGCGTTCCACTCCTTTCAGGTTGAACAGTCCTCCCACCTCTCCGTTACGGATTCGTTTGGCTACATCGCTGCTTTTCGCCTGTCCGGTAGTGATCTCTCCGGTCACGGGCAGGTTGAGCTGGCCGATCTTCTCCTCCAGCGTCATCTTTTTCATTAACTGGTCGATAAAGCGGTCCATATCCCGGGGAGCCTTCTGTGCCTGTAACCCGGCGGCCACTACGACCAAAGAAGCGGCAAGCGCCTGCATTCTTCGTACAAAATGTTTCATGGTCTTTACAGTTTTAGTATCTATTTATGAATGTTCTGACTTTCCGGATGCAAATAAAACAAATCTGCGGCAAACAGATTCCATTTACCCATACGGCAAGAATACTGCAAACCGGGAAAAACAAAAAAAGAAGTACTGCATTGGTACTTCTTTCCATATCAAACAGTTCATTGCCAACTATTTGAACGCAATCATAAAATCCGTTAGGCTGCTCTCCGGAGGAAGGCCCAGCTTCTTGCGCAGACGATAGCGGGCAGCATCGACACCTCTCACGGAGATGTTCATCAGCTTCGCAATCTCCTTTGTCGGCAGATTGAGCCGGAGCAATGCGCACAAACGCAAATCGCCGGAAGTCAGGTCAGGGAACTTCTCTTTCAGGTTTCGGAAGAAGTTCTCGTGGATGCGGTCAAAATTGGACTGGAACATGTTCCAGTTCTCTTCATCCGAAACCATATTCTGGTTGATCATTGAAAGCAGCTTATCCAGGTTCTTGCGCGTATATTGCCCCGAGAGTTTCTGCTGTTGCAACTCCTCTTTGAGTGAATTCAGAAATTCCTGATGCGCAATATTGGTCATCACTACACCCGAAAGCTCTTTGCTTTTGAAACGGAGGTCGGCCTCGAGTTGCTCTTTCTCCAGTTCCATGATCTTCTTCTCCTGCTGCTCTATCTCCGCTTCGTGACGGGCACGTTGCCGCTCAATGACGGCATCTTTTTTCTTCTTGGTGTATACGTAGACTCCATAGAGCAGCCCCAGCAGCAAGGCTATCCCGGAAAGCGCATAGACAGCGACAGCCGGATACGAAAGATACCAGGGCCTCAAAATGCGGAACGGAAGGTCGACAGAGGAAATCACTCCGTTCTCGTCGTATACCTCGGCACGGAAACAATAAGAGCCGAACGGAAGACGGGTAAATTCTTTCTGCAAGTCCGGAAGGCCTTCGGTCCACTTACCGGAGGCGGACAGCCCTTCAAGCCGGTAGCGCACGTTCAGCGCAAAATCGTTGTAGACAGGATAGGCCAGGGAAATGCTGATATTATTGAAAGCTGAAGCTATCTCGTCGGTACCGGAAACGGGCAGTTGTATCCGCTCTCCCGTCTGCTCGTCGGATGCCGAAAAACCCGAAACCCACAAAGACGGCTTCTGACGTGACTTGTACAAACCGGTGCTGTCGGCAGCAATGCGGGCAAAAGAGTTGTTCAGGCAGAGGTAGGAGCAGTCGTTCCGCCTGTCGTATACCATCCGTGCCAGTCCTTCGATGGGAAGGTTGCCGAACATAGAGAAAGGTATTCTCCTCTCAACTTTAAAGTCGCTCACGGTACATCTCACCAGATAGGCTTCGCGGTCACTGAGAAACCAGTAGAGATCTCCCTTCATGACGTCGACGGTATGAATGCCCCTGAGCGTTGCCAACTGTTCGTTCATCGCTTTGTAGGGGATGATGGAATCTGCCATGTCATCGTAAGTGTAGAAGTTTCGCCCATCCGAGAAAGCGACACGCCCGTTCACCTTGAACAAATAGCAATTTCCACCCTGATTGCCGGACAAGGAATCATACTGTTTCAGGTCCGTCACCTGCTTCAGCTCTTCATCGAGACGTAGCCGGTAGAGCCCCTTTCGCATGTGTTGCACCCAGATATTCCCATGAGCGTCCACTTCGATATTCTTCGCCATGTGACTGAAGTTGCCCACCGAGTTAGCGAAGTACCATTCGCCGGCAGCACTCTTCTTGTAAATATTCAAAAAGGTATAGGTGCCCTGTATCAGGAGTTGCTCGCCGTTGATCTGCGCCTGCCGCATACACATAGCCCCCCGCACATCGGAAAGAAGCCGGGCTTGCATGCCTTTAATCTGGAAAGTACCTTTATTATGACCGCAAAGCACCTGGCCGCCCCACTCTCCAATGGTCCATGCCTGCTCTTCAAGGCCCGGAACCAACTCCAGACGGGTATCTTCAAGCCGGTACAGTCCTTGATTGGATGCGATGTAAGCGTCCTTATCGCGTACCAGCACATCATAAACCATCCCGACTTTGCGGCGAACCGGCTCGAAATGGTAAATCAGCGAATTATTGCGGACATAGGCAATACCATTGTCAAGGGCTGTCCAGATATTATTGTCCATATCACAATACAGGCCCAGAACGGTATTATTCTCCAACTGGTTATCAGCATTCTCCTTCCAAAGCAAGTGTCCCTCTTTGCTGAAAGCATACAGCCCGTTGGAGATAGTGCCTATCACGTAACAAGAGTCTTTTGTCATTACCGCGCGATTAACAGTATGGCGCTTCAGTTCTTCATCACTATCAGTGTGCCAGGGGCGGATGCCGGAAGAAGTATGGATATATCCTCCGCTATTGCGGGTCAGCAACAACATTCCGCCGGGATAAGGCAACCCTGCCAGAACATCGCTATCACCCAACTCTTGACGAGAAATCAGGGGAATAAACTTATCGCCTGCAAAAGTACAGACGCCTCCATTGATCAGTTGGGAATACAGCGTGTCCCCGATCCGGAAAAGGTTCAGGGGAAGTTCAGGGCAACGGACTCCCTTCGTTCCCTTACCGTCGTATATAAAATAGGATCCGAATGACTGGAAGATTATATTTCCTCCCTGCTCTACAATGGTCCATATCTCGTCATTATGGAAATCGAATCCTTTTACCTGCTCTTTCAGAGAATGATACTCCAGCAAGTTCAGGTCGTTCTGTTCAAAATAACCGAACTCTTCGAACGATCCGACATAGATCCGCCTGTCGGAAGCCACATAGACCGCACGCACAATACCCGAAGTCGGCAGTGGAAACAGCTTCCATCGGCTTCCGTCGTACCGGAGCAATCCACTGTTGTTGCCAAAGTACATCACCCCGCATTCATCTTGGGCAACCGCCCAGTTTTCATTTCCGGCATTATAGTCAAGAACAGAATAGTTGCGGACAATGGGTGAGAAAGGGACAGGACTCCCCAGGCAAGAAAAAGAAAAGGTACAGGCAAAAACTAGGAACAATAACAGATTCTTCATCAGTCAGTCGTCTTTAGAAAAATTCTTTGTGCGGAAAAAGTAGAGCTACCCAATCGAACGTTGATAGTTTGTTTTCACCACAGATAACCCGGATGCACAGAATGTATGCTTCCTAAAGGAACTTCTGCGAAAATCGGAGTTATCCGTGGTGTTCTGATCCGGCCGGCCGGATATTTATTTCTTTACCGGAGCACTCAAGGTCCCTTTATATTTCACCGGATCGGCCAATATCTTAAGAGCAGCTTGCAGCCCGTCGTCATCTTTTAATTGCTGGATGATGCCGCCACGTGTGTAGTAGTAACGCTTAATGATTTCATCGGCGATCATCGACCTGATATCTTTAGAGAAATAGTCGAGGTCACGGTCCAAGTTATGAGTCAGCTTCTTCTCCAATGCCTTAATCTCTTCCGAAGCCTCATCCAGATAACCTTCGAACTTGGCAGCCTCTTTTAGCGTCTTCATAATCTTCTCACTTTGCTGATCGTACTTGAAATCAGCTTTCTTCACCATCGCTTTAAAGTCGTTATAGTCGGCATCGGTCACCTTGAACTCCTGTGGAGAAGGAATACTCGGATGCTTCAGGCAATACTGCGTCGCATAGTCGAAAATCAGGTTATCACGTACCAGATAGAAAAGAATATTAGGCAATTTCTCCTGCTTGACTTCGATGTCCGGCATCACTCCTCCCCCATCACGAACTTCACGACCGGCTGCCGTATGGAACACGGTAGTCAGACTATCGGGGATAGTACCTACACTGCCATCTTCATTGCGGTGTTTATAGTCGATGGCCTGCACACAGCGTCCGCTGGGAATGTAATACTTAGAAGTAGTAAGCTTCATTACTCCTCCATAAGGCAATGGGCGAGTGGTCTGCACCAGTCCTTTTCCAAACGTACGGCTACCTACAATCACAGCACGGTCGAAATCCTGGAAAGCTCCGGAAAGGATTTCGGAAGCGGAAGCCGTAGCACCGTTCACCAGTACAGTAATCGGGATATCGAGATCCAGCGGTTCACGTAATGTCTTATAAGTATTGCTGGCCTGTTTGGTCTTTCCCTTCGTCGTTACAATCACTTTACCACGAGGCAAGAAAAAATTAGCAATCTCTACAGCTTCTTCCAAGCGTCCGCCACCGTTACCACGCAGGTCAATCACCAATGAAGTGATACCTTCTTTCTTCAGTTTCAGAAAGGTCTTCTTAAAATCTTTCGAAGGAGTGCCGGAAAAAGTACTCAGATTGATGTAACCTACATTCTTATTAAAAATGGTATCATAAGGAATCATCGGAGTCTGGATGGTTTGACGCACAATATCAAATTCCAATGGCCGTGTTCCTCCTTTTTCGTCCGGACGCTCCACTTTCAGCTTGAAACTGGTACCTACTGCTCCCCGGAGCATCTGGCTGACTTCCTGGTTATTTTTCCCCGCCAAATCTTTTCCGTCAATCTCCATCAGTATATCACCGGCCTTCAATCCGACTTTAGCTGCAGGAGTTCCCTCAAACGGTTCGGCTATCATCGAACGTTTCAGCTTTTGATTGTACGTGATCAAAGATCCGATACCTCCGAACGAGGCATTCAACATTTGCTGCAGTTCGGCCTGATCGTCCTCCGGATAGTATTCCGTATAGGGATCGAGCGAAGACAACATATAGTCGATCCCTTCACGAACCGTCTTATTCGGATCAAGCGTATCTACGTAAAACATATCGAGTTCTTTGACGATAGAATTAAAGGTATCCAGATTTTTAGCAATCTGGAAGTTACGGTCGTCACCGCTCTTGAAACTAAAGAATGCTACAGCAACCAACACTGCTGCCAACAGGACACCATTTCGTCTATTCAGAAACTTTTTCATACACTTTTCGTTAAAATGAGACGTAAAAGTAACTCATTGCCTGCTTACTCTGACAGAACTTCGTTAATATTTAACTTTATTTCATCCCAACGCTCACCGGGAATCGTGGTTCCAACTATCTGTATAACATTTCCGGAGAGAATTGAACCAATCTTAGCACACTTCTCCAAAGAATATCCGCAAGTCAGTCCGTACAGAAATCCGGATGCGAAATAGTCGCCTGCTCCTGTTGTATCAATCACTTTTTTCACCGGAATAGCTTCTACCTTAATTTCTTCAGTACCCTTACGAATATAAGAACCATTGCCGCCTACCTTTACAATGGCAATACTGCATTTCTTACTGATCAACTCAAGAGCTTCTTTCGGATCTTCTTTGCCCGTAAACGCTTTCGCTTCTTCTTCATTGGCAAAAACAATATCTACATATTTATTTATTAATAAGGTGAAGAATTCAAGATCACCCGCTACGATATTATAACTGGCCATATCCAGACAAACCTGCAATCCGGCCTCTTTTGCCAACTCGATGGCATGAAGAATCATATCATGATCCTGTACCAGATACCCCTCGATAAGCAGATATGCATACCCTTTGAACATATCCAGCGTTAAATCTTCGGCTTTCAGCGTAGAGGCAGCACCGAGATAAGTACCGAAAGTACGTTCTCCGTCCGGAGAAATAAAAGTAGAAGCAACTCCCGATGGCAGATCAGACACTAATAATTTATCTTCGATGCCATTTCTTTGCAGATTTGCCCGAAAAAAGTTTCCGTAAGCGTCATTTCCGATTTTTCCGATAAAACCGGTCCCGGCACCCAAACAAGCGAGTCCGAGGATCGTATTTGCAGCCGCTCCACCGGTTGCCAAGTGGGTTTTCATTTGGCTAAATCGTTCGTTAATCTGCTGTAACTTAGCATCATCAATAAGTTGCATGCTTCCCTTGGGTAATCCCATTTCATCAAGGAGTGTATCATCTTTCAGGGTTGCAAGTACGTCTACCAGGGCGTTGCCCAATCCAATTATTTTATCCATTTCACTAATTTTTTTTGCAAAGATATTGCATATTTCAAAATATCCTATTACTTTTGCATCGC